>Ga0256835_1000028_pt1 | contig 139530 bp, 119 predicted proteins | sample PIR30metaG_FD_185972 | JGI IMG/M metagenome (GOLD analysis project Ga0256835, IMG submission 185972) | Hydrothermal vent microbial communities from East Pacific Rise, Pacific Ocean - PIR-30 | ecosystem: Environmental > Aquatic > Marine > Hydrothermal vents | place: Pacific Ocean: East Pacific...
CCGCCAGCACCGCTCCGCGGGCCTCACACCCTCTCCCCTCAACACCCAGAAAGGAGGCCAGCCCACACCGTGAAAAGTGTCAAATCCAAACCGGCGATACTGTCCAACTGGAAACCGGCGTTGACACTGATCCAGCCGCCCGAGGGAGCCGATGTACCGCTGCTTGGGGCGACCTGTCTCGGGATCACGGTAGGCCTCCATGATCTGGAGGTAGGTGCGCGGCCCGGAGCGGGTGATCTTCAAGTACATGCCGGTACAGTACCATATCATACCGGACGGTGTCAAGGATCGCCTGCATTACACCCATGCCACTACGCCCCCTCCCGCAGATCCGAACCCCAACTCACTGAAAACACTCAGCCGACGACCCGGAAATCCCGGAAATCGCGCCTGAAACTGTCGAACTTGGGTGACCGGGGACAAGGACAGAGACATGTGCGTGCCCGTGACCCCGACTCCCACACTGTCATCCCGACCGAGCGAGCGGAGCGAGCGAGTGGAGGGATCTCCCCGTCCGTGGAGCACCCCCGGAACCGGAGGACGACGGCTTCGTCCGGGAGATCCCTCGACTCCGGCCCTGCGGGCCTCCGCTCGGGATGACAGGGAGGGGAGTGCCTCACCGGAGGGGGTTCAGGTACCTCCACGCGATGGCGCGGACCTGGTCGAGGAGGTGGATGGCCGTGGCGGCCTGGCGGGCATCGATGGCGCCCGCCCCGGCGAGGAGCCTGAGCTGGACGCCGGCCTCCCGGGCGGAGCCGTAGGCGATGCGCCAGTGGTTGGTTCCGGCCCGGCCTGGTCTTCCCAGCCCCTCTGCGAGGTTCGAAGGGACGGACGAGGCCGAGCGCACCAGCTGTTCGGCCACGGGTCTCAGGCTCGCGGGAACCCTGCGGGCCAGCTTCAGGGCGATGGACGCGGCCTCGAGGGCCAGGTCGAGGACGACGGTGTGGGAGCGCGTGCGGGTCATGGTCACCTCCGGGTCGTTCATGCAGCTCCCACAGCCTCCGGGCGCCCCGGAGTCAAGGGTCGCGGCGTCCGCGCCGCGACCGCAGGCCTGCCCTTGACGCCGGGGCGCCCGGAGGCTACCCACCCAGACAGAACGACCCGGAGGTGACCATGGCCAGGCGCTCCCGCGCGTGGCCGTGACCGTGTCCCTGTCCCTGCCCCTGCCCCTGATCCTGCCCGTGCCCCTGACCCTGACCCTGTTCCGGTGGAGGACCGAAGGATGCCGTGGAGCATGGACAGGGACACGATCATGGACGGGGGCAAGGACAAGAACAGGGCCATGATCATGGACGGGGACGGGGGCAAGAACGGGGACATGGTCATGGCCGGGGACGGGGACGAGAACAGGATCATGGACGAGGGCGGGGCCATGACCATGACCCTGATCGTGGCTGTGTCCCTGACCCTGCCCGTGCCCCTGACCGTGATCCTGATCCTGATCCTGTTCCGGTGGAGGACCGAAGGGTGCTGTGGAGCATGGACAGGGGCAGGGGCGAGAACAGGTACATGGTCATGGACGAGGACGTGGTCATGGCCGGGATCAGAGACACGATCAGGGTCACCGGTACGGATACGGACAGTGTCAGGGGCACGGGCGGGTGGGTGGGCGTCGCACCTCGCACGGCAGGGCGGAAGGCGTCGCACACCCGTGCGGGAGCGAGGCCGGAGGGGACGGGGACGGGGACACGATCATGGGCGTGGACAGGGACAAGAACAGGAGCAGGGACAAGGACATGGTCATCGACGATGGCGGGACCACGTCCGTGCCCGTGCCTGTGATCGTGCCCGTGACCCTGACCGTGACCCTGATCCCGACCCTGACCCCGACCGTGGCGATTCTCCCCTGCGCCCCTGCTTCCCGGGAGGGCGGGGGACGCCTTCACCTCTTCACGTCTTGACCTCTTCACCGGGTGTGCGGGGGGGCCAGCTCCACGCCCAGGAGCTCGGCCAGCTCCGCACGGTCCAGGACCTTCACCACGTCCTCGGTGGGGGCCACCACGCGCTCCATGAGCTCCACCTTCCGGGAGATGATGGCGTCGATGCGCTCCTCGATGGTGTCCCGGGTGATGAGCTTGAAGACCTGGACGAACCGCTTCTGCCCCATCCTGTGGACGCGGTCGGTGGCCTGGTCCTCCCGGGCCGGGTTCCACCAGCGGTCGTAGTGGATCACCACCGAGGCCCCGGTGAGATCGATGCCCACACCGCCCGCCAGGAGGCTCGCCAGGAGGACCTGCTCGTGCTGGCCGGCGTTGAAGCGGCGGATCACGCGGCCCCGGTCCCTGGTGTCGCCGGTGAGCGCGAGGTGGGAGATGCCCCTCCGGTCCAGGTGCCGCTCGAGCACGCGGATCATCTTCACGTACTGGGAGAACACCACCACCTGCTGGCCGCTGGCCAGTGCCTCGTCCAGGATCTCGTCCAGGATCTCCAGCTTGCCGGAGGGAAGCGAGAGGTTGGGCTTCCCGAGAACGAGGGAGGGGTGGTCGCAGATCTGCTTGAGCCGCGTGAGGAGGGCGAAGATGTGGATGTACGGCACCTGGGAGCCGGGGTCCCGGAGCTGCTCCACGATGGAGGCCATCTGCCGGTGGCAGGTGGCCTCGTACAGCTCCCGCTGGGCCGGGCTCAGGTGGCAGAAACGGCGGTCCTCCACCTTCTCGGGGAGCTCGGACAGGACCTGCTCCTTGACGCGCCGCAGGGTCAGGATCGCCAGACGCTTCCGGAGCGCCAGGAGCTGGTTGTGGGTGGGGTTCCTGTGGGTCTCGCGGAACTGCCGCTCGGAGCCCAGGTAGCCGGGAGCGATGAGGTCCACCACCGACCAGAGCTCGAGCAGGCGGTTCTCCAGCGGCGTGCCCGTGAGGGCGATCCGGTGGTCCGCGGGGATCCGGCGGGCGGCCCGGGCGGCCTTGGTGCGGGGGTTCTTGATGCGCTGGGCCTCGTCGAACACGGCCACCCGCCAGGTGCGCGAGGCCAGCTCCTCGGCGGAGCGCACCATGATGTCGTAGGTGGTGAGGACCAGCGAGGCCCTCCGGTCCATGCCGCTCAGGGAACGGCCGGAGCCGTGGTAGAGGTGGACCACCAGGTGGGGGGCGAAGCGGGACAGGAGGTCCTGCCAGTGCTCCATGACCCCCCGGGGACAGACCACCAGGCTCACCGCCTCGGGCTCCCGCTCGTGGACCAGGCACAGCAGACCCATGACCTGGTGGGTCTTGCCGAGGCCCATGTCGTCGGCCAGGAGGGCGCCGATGCCGAGCCGGTGGCGGTGCCAGAGCCAGGCGGTCCCCAGGCGCTGGTAGGGCCGCAGGTCCGAGCGGAGGTCGCGGGGTTGCACGGGTTCCAGGGGGACGGTTCCCCTCAGGGCCTCCGCCAGCTCCGAGAGCTCGCCGCAGCCGCCCTCCACCGGGACGTCGGACTCCGCCACGAGCCGCATGAAGGCCAGGCGGTCCCCGCGGAACACCCGGGAACGGCCGCGGTGGACCAGGGAGAATCCCAGCCGCTCGAAGGGGCTGAGGTCGGGCGCCCGGAGGATGACCTCCCCCTTCCTGGCGAAGCCGCGTTCCAGCAGCGATAGCACCTCGTTCCATGCGAGGTCCATCTCGACGGCCTTGAAGACCGGCCGGAGGATCACCTTTCCCGTCCTGTCGAGCTCCGCACGGATGGAGGACAGGACCGGCGCCACGGGCCGCCGGTAATGCTCGAGGGCGCCGCGCGGGTGGTACCAGCCCTTCTTGGTCAGCGTGGGATGGTCCAGGTTGAGGAAGCGGAGGGCCTCGTGGCCCGTGAGGCGGACGGGACCGCTCCGGAACCAGGGCAGCAGTGGCGTGTCGGGGTCCAGTGTCCGGCACAGGAGGCGCCCGATCCGGACCCACCGGCCCATGGCGTTGGCCCGCGCCTCCGCGAGGGAGAGGAAGCTGCCGTCGGGGAGGCGGTATCCCGGCTCGAGGACGATGGCGTTCTCCTCCCAGGTGGCCGTGAGGACCGGGGTCAGGCGCATCTCGGAGAGCTCGAGCTCGGCCAGGTCGGACTGGAGCCGGAGCCTGTCCAGCGACCGGAGCAGGGGGAGAGCGTGGGGGAGCACCGCGGTGGAGAAGGTCACCAACCGTCTGTCGCCCGAGGGCAGGGTGATGCGGATCCTGACCTCGTCGTCCTCGATGCGGGCGGTGGCCCGCCCCGACCGCTGGAGGGAGAGCTGGAGCTCCAGGGCCGCCCGCAGGTCGCTGCCACTCAGGTGGGTGAGGTCCACCCGTTCCGTGGAGGCTGCCGCCAGGGTGATGAAGGGGGTCCGGGACCGGCCGCGCCACACCGTGCCGGGCCCGGAGCGGAGCATGGTGGGGCGCACGTCGATCCAGCGCAGGAGCACCACGCCGGCGTGCATGCAGGGCGAGGTGCCCTCGCCGCAGATGGAGCAGGCGTGCTCGAGGGAACCCTCCCTCCAGCCGTCCCGGATCACCACCGTGCAGGGGGGCTGAAGGAGTGTGGCGTCGAGCCCCTCGCCGGTCCACAGGATCTTCTCCACCACGCGGTCGTTGTAGAGGCGGCCCGCCCGCTGGGCCTGCTCTCCGGACATGCTCCCCAGGATGTCGCCCCTGGTGAGCTGGGCGAGCAGCGGGGTTCCCCCGGATCCGGCACCTCGTCGGCGAGCCATAGCCCCTCATCTTAGCAGCCCGGCCGCCGGGGATCGAGTGGAAGCAGGGGTGCAGGGGAGCAGGGGAGCAGGGAGACAGGGGAGCAGGGGAGAGGGGACAACCGTTCACTGGAACAGGACAAGCTCAGGGCTCGGCTCGGAAGTGAAGAGGTGAAGAGTGGGGTGTGGGGGGTGTCCTTCCATCCGGGGAGGCCCGGTCCGGTGCGGCCGGGTCGCGTGACGCGGAAGAGACGAGGGAATCCGGCCCGCAGGGCCTGCCCGCGGGCCGGCCTCCCCCCTGGATCGCCGACCGGCCTGCCCTACGCCAGGTCCAGCAGGGCCTCCACGGTGCGGTCGATGCCCTCGGCCACCTCGGAGATCCGCTGGCCGAGCATGTAGGCCGGCGTGGAGACCAGCTTCCGCTCGCGGTCCACCACGAACTCCTTCACGGGGCAGGCCACGTGCCGCGCCCCCATGGCCTCCAGTGCCCCGGCCGTGGCCTCGTCGGTGCCGATGGTGAGCTCGGGCGCCTCGCTGCCCAGGACCTTCGCGATGAGCGCCGGGGCGATGCACACGGCCGCCACCGGCTTGCCCTGGGCGTGGACCTCGCGCACGAGCCGTGCCACCTCGGGATGGACGCTGCAGTCCGCTCCCTTCACGGCGAAGTCGCAGAGGTTCTTGGCCGCACCGAAGCCCCCGGGGAGGATCAGGGCGTCCAGCTCGTCGGCCTTCACCGTGGCGAGGTCCCGGATCTCGCCGCGGGCGATCCGGGCCGACTCCACCAGGACGTTCCGCTCCTCGTCCCCGGCCACCTCGCCGGTCAGGTGGTTCACCACGTGCATCTGCGCCATGTCCGGCGCACAGAGGACCATCTCGGCGCCCCGCCGGTCCAGCGCCAGCATGGTCAGCACTGCCTCGTGGATCTCCGAGCCGTCGTACACGCCGCACCCCGAAAGGATCACACCAACCTTCTTGCCCATGCCAGACCTCCTTCAGTGTCCTGTTGTCTGCGATTCTACCGCGGGGCCGCCCTTGGGCCCGGCCGCGTCCACTGGTACAGTAGAGCCGTGAGCGGCCTCCCGCAACCACCGGGTCCTCCGCCGGACACCACGTCCGGGTTCCACACCTCCATGGTGCACCTCTACCGTGGTGAGATGAACCGTCTGACGGTCTGGCGGAAACGCCTTGACGTCACCTCCAACTGGGCCATCCTGCTGACCTTCGGGCTCACCACCTTCACCCTGGGCGATCCGCACATCCCCCACTTCATCCTGCTGCTGGGGATCGCCCTGCTGGTCATCTCCCTGCTCATCGAGGCACGGCGCTACCGTCACCTCCACCACTCCAAGTGGAGGGTCCACACCCTGGAGGCCGGCTACTTCGCCCCGCTCCTGGAGGACGGTGGCCCGGACGACGGCGCCTGGCGCCGTATGCTCGCTGCGGACCTGAAATCTCCGCACCTCCAGATCGGCTGGTGGTGCGCCATCCGGGTCCGGCTCCGCCGGAATTACCTGCTGCTCCTCTACCTGATCACCGCCGTGTGGCTCACCAAGATCTTCATCCATCCGGCCAGTCCGCACTCCACCGGAGAGCTCTACGGCCGCTTCGCCGTGGGGGAGCTCCTGCCACCGTGGTTCGTGATGGCCTCTGCCGTGGTCTTTGTCGTGGCCGCCTCCCTGGTGGCCTTCACCTGTCCCTCCGGAGAGGAGGTGGAGTTCTGGGGCCGTTGACCGGGATCAATGTTTCCCCTCTCCGGGGAGCGTACATTTGTCACGGAAACGTCATGAACGAGGAGGTTGCCGTCATGCGTCGACACTGGACCGGAGTCATCGTCCTTGTGGCCGTCGTCGCCCTCGTGTCCACCTTGCCCGCGGGCGCCGTGGGCTCCAGGTGCGAGGAGTGCCACGCCAGGATCACGCCCCTGCTGGTCAGGGATTTCAACCGCGGCAAGATGGCCGAGACCATGACCTGCGCGGACTGCCACGGTGAGGAGCACACGGGCGTGGACGACGCCGACAGGGCGACCCTGCCCACCATCGCCACCTGTCGGCAGTGCCACGAGGACCGGGCGGAGCAGTATCTGAAGGGCAAGCACGCCAGGGGGTTCCTGGCCATCGAGGCGCTGCCCTTCACCCACGGCCAGCCGGATCCCTACGTGGCCGGGCAGAAGGGCTGCGGCGGCTGCCACACCCTCGGCCTCGTGGACCAGAAGGCACGGGAGAGCGAGAGCCGGAAGTACTACAGGTACGGCATGGACTGCCAGAACTGCCACACCCGCCACGCCTTCTCCATGAGGGAGGCCCGGGAGCCCGAGGCCTGCCAGACCTGCCACATGGGCTTCGACCATCCCCAGTGGGAGATGTGGTCATCCTCCAAGCACGGAGTGGCCTACCTCATGGACCGCAAGGCGCACCGGGGGCCCAGGTGCCAGGACTGCCACATGCCCGCCGGAGATCACCGTGTCCGGACCGCCGTGGGCTTCCTGGGCCTCGACCTGACCACCCAGGATCCCGAGATGCAGAAGTACCAGGCCTCCATCCTGAAGGGCCTGGGCGTGCTCGACGAGAAGGGGGAGTTCACGCCACTGCTCGACGTGGTCAAGGCGGGCGACATGGTGCGCCTGGACAGGGCGGACTTCGACGCCGAGCGCAGGCGGATCACCGACCGGTGCAAGGAGTGCCACGGTGCCAGCTTCGTGGAGGCCAATATCAAGAACGCCGACCTGATGCTCAAGGAGATCAACAAGCTGTTTGCCGAGGCCATCGAGATCGTGGCCGGCCTGCGGCGCGACGGGATCATCGAGGTCAAGGAGGGCGAGGGGGTCTACCCGCAGCTCCTCCAGTTCTACGAGGTGGACACCCACATCGAGCAGATCCTCTACGAGATGTTCATGGACCACCGCATGAAGGCCTTCCAGGCCACCTACCACATGAACCCCGACTACGCCACCTGGTACGGTTACGCCAAGATGAAGAAGGACCTGGCCGAGATCAAGGAGCTGGACCGGGAGATGCGGGCCGCTCACGCGGCTGCGGCGAAGTAGCCGGGACCGGGAGCTCGAACACCTCGGGGGCGCTCATCGAGCGCCCCTTTCTTCGTGGTGACGGGGAGCGGCGACGGCGGCGGCAGGATCCGGGTCCGGCAACCCCCTTCCTCTCACGTCATCCGACGGCCCCCCGGGCGGGGGGGTGGTCGTCTCACGCTTCCCGCGGGATGTCCCGCGGCCAGGTGGACGTCTACTCCGTCCGGATCACGTGGGTCTTGGCGATCATGTCGTGGAGCCCGCGCCTGTCCGGGGTGAACAGGATCATCAGGAACCCGATGTTCATGGTGAACCCGTTCACCATGTACCCCAGGACCCTGAGGATCGCGGTGCCGTGGCCCGGGGGCTCCACGCCGTCGTCGCGGACCACCTTCAGGTGGAGGAGCTTCTTGCCGGGCGTGGCGCCGGACCTGGCCCAGAAGTGCACGAAGTACCCGATGGAAAGGGCGAAGGCCAGCAGGTAGCCGAGGCCCATCAGGAGGGCGCCCAGGGCCGGTACCTTCCGCATGAGGACGGCGCCGATGCCCCCGAAGACCAGCATGACGACGAGGATGCCCGCGGAGACGATGAGGCCGTCGATGAGGTAGGCGGCCAGCCGGGGGAGGAACCCGCCGTACTCGCCGCCCTGCTCCCACGAGGGTTCCGGCGCGAGGGGAACCCCCGGCGGGGTGGCGGAAGGGACGCTGACCGGAGGTGGCGGCACCGGAGCGGCGACAGGCGGTGGTGGCGGAGCGGGAGCGGCGACCGGCGGTGGCGGCGGAGCGGGAGCGGCGACCGGCGGTGGTGGCGGAGCCTGCGGAGGCGGTCCGGGGACCGCCTGTGGCTGTGCCGGGGTTGGAGGCGGCGGTGGCGGGGCCTGGGGGGCCGGGGGTCCCGGTGCCGGCGGCGCCATGGGCTCCACGTCGAACATGACCGTGGCCGCGGGTGCCTCCTCGGCCTCGAATCGGAGCTCCGCCCGCCCCAGCAGGACCACGTCGCCATGGCTCAGCAGCTGCTCCGTGATCCGCTTCTTGTTCACGAAGGTCCCGTTGGCGCTTCCCAGGTCCACGAGCAGCCAGCCGCCGTCGCCAGGCATGAGCTTGGCGTGCCGGCGGGAGACGGAGGGCTCGTTGAGCACCACCGTGTTGTCACGGGACCGGCCGAGCGTGATCTCCTGGTCGTCGAATTCGATGACCGGGGTGCCCTCCCCGGCGACCTCCGCCTGGACGATGACGAGCTTGGGCATCGGAAACCTCCTGCCAACTCCCGGAACGAACCACCGGACCACCATCCCCGAGACCGGCCAGGGCGAGGCAATCCAGACGAGTCGTCCCCTGGCGTTCCTGCGAGCCTGTTTTTCTCAATATACCACGGCGTCGCCGCGGTACGGTGCCGTGGAGCCGGCGGACTGGCACGGGGTGATGGTGTCCCGGATCATCGAGGCCATCAGCAGGTGGAACGGGTTGCGGCGGAGCCGGTAGAGAAGGGAGAGCGGGATCTGGAGCTGGCCGGACTCCCCCTTCGGGCCGAGGCTGCCCGGGTGGAGCAGGTTGGCACCGCGGCCCGCCAGGAGGGAGGCCTGCTCCGGCCGCGGTGCCGGTTCAGAAGAGGAGTTGCCACTGGAGGATCCAGCCGCTGGCCAGGTGGCCGGCCGTGCCGGTCCAGCGGGTGGTGTCTCCCGTGACCAGGACGTAGTTGATGACGATCCTGTGCCTCTGGAGGATGCGGGAGCCGCTGCCGAGGGGCGCCAGGTACCAGTTGAGGCCGAAAAAGATGTTGGCCAGTCTTGCGTCGGGGTGCCCCGGCTTGCTGGTTCGCGCCAGGTAGGGGCGCACCACGGCCTGGAGCGTGGGCAGCACCATGAAGCCGGCCGACAGGTATCCGCACCGTTCATTCCAGCCGGACAGCCCCCGGATGTTCCGGCCATGGATCAGCTCGGCCTTGAGGTCCCACCGCCCCCGTTCCGAGGCGATGCCCACGTCCCAGACGGTGTAGTCGGCGGTTCGGGCCCCACCGGCGTCCTGGGAGAACCCCCACGACGTCTCCACGTGCAGGGCCGGGCCGCGGTCGAAGTGGAGCCTCACGGCCCCGGCCAGGGACTCGCCCACGAGGGAGGGGTGCCATCGCACCGCGCTGCTGCGCCCGGCGGGGTTGAAGATCCCGATGTCGTACCCCCAGCCCCAGCCTTGCCGCTCGTGGCCGATCTCGAGGCCGTTGCACCGGGGCCCCTCGCGCCCGCGCCGGCCGATGAGGCGCCCGGAGAGCAGGAACCCCATGCTCCGCTCGAGCACCAGGCCCTTCTCCCCGGCCCGCTCGGCGATGTCGAGGTCCCAGCCGGGTACGCTGAACTCCATGCCCACGGGAATCCGGATCAGGCCGAGCCTCGCGAAGGCCGCGTCGGACCAGCGGTGGGCCACGAAGGCGCACTTGACCATGCTGGGAAGGCCACCCGGAGAACTGGTGTGGGACTTGGAGAAGTCCAGGGCCAGCTTGCCGGCGATCGGTCCCTGGAAGTACATGAAGCCGAGCCTCAGGGTCTGGGCGCGGAAGAACGGCCCCCCGGCCCGTGACATTCCTGCTCCACCGCGGAGCTCCACCTGGGAGAGGCCACAGAGCGACAGCCTGAGGGTCTCTCCATCCACGTGTTCGGTGAGGGTGATCCTCGCCCCTGCCGGAGGGAGTGCCATCAGGTGGAGGAGCAGGACGATCACGGAAACGGACCGCCACAGGAACCGCGGACCGTGCGTGCGCTCGCCGCCTCCGGGGGCGGTGCCCGGTGACTCCAGGAAACCGCCCGTCCGGTGGTCGGCCCGTCTGGATCGCGGCGAAGGGACCATCGTCCCCCCGGGCGGAGCAATGCCCGTTCCAGGAGGGAACCACGGGCCGGCCAGCGCATTTCCGGGACGTGTTGAAATTACGTCTCTTCTGGGAGTGACAAACCGGGTGGGTGTGTTACCGGCCCGTTACAGCGGCCGGAGCGGGGGTTTCCAGTCGGAAGCCTCCGTGCGGCACACGCCGGGCTCCGATCCACTCCGGTTGTTCCAGCTGGTTCTCCCCTGTAGACTCGAGAGAGCATCGACCGCCGCCGCCTGCGGCCTGCGGGGTGCGGAGGTGGTCCGGGGAACGGGGGTACACCGTGTTCAGGACGTATGGAATCCAGCGCAAGCTCGTGCTTGCCATCGTCATCGTTCTTCTGCTCCTCCTGGGTGGCCTGGGGCTCGCCGCTGTCAAGTACATGGGTGACATGACCCGGTCCAGGGTGTACGGGGCGGCGCTCCGGAACGTGAACATCGGGGCTCGCCGGATCGTCGGCTTCCTCTCCGAGAGGTCACGGATCGTCCTGGCCCTGACGGAGGATCCCCAGCTCCTCGACTGGGCCGAGGCGCGGAACAGTGACACCAGGGACCTCGGGGGTGATCGGGATTACCGTCAGCTCATCGAGTACCTGAGACGGCTCACGGACTCGGATCCCATGGTGCTGTCGACCTTCTTTGCCCTCAACGGCACGGGGGAGTATTTCAGGGAGGACGGGAAGGTCGTTCCCGTGGAGGGGTACGACGCCCGGACAAGGCCCTGGTGGAAGGACGCCGTTCGCGAGGACAGGCTGTACGTGGCAGAGCCCATCACGGACCTGGACCGCGGAACGGTCTCGGTGACCGTCCAGACAACGTTTCGCAATGACGACGGGGCATTGCTCGGGGTGGCAGGAGTGGATGTGCTGCTGACCACCGTGGGCGAGGTGGTGAACCAGACCAAGTACGAGGGCGAGGGCGTGGGTTTTCTCATCGGTGGCGATGGGAAGATCGTCTACCACCCCGACGTGAAGGTGGGAGGTGACGGAGCCTCGGATCGTCCCATGGCTGGCGAGGTGTTTGCCGACGGGAAGGGTTTTTCCGGAGCTCTCCAGCGGATGCAGGGGGGTGAGAAGGGTCTTGACCTCGTGACCTGGAAGGGGAAGCGGTACTATCTCTTCTTCGCCCCCGTGGTGGCCCACGAGCCGGCCATGAACTGGTCCCTGGGTCTCCTGATTCCCGAGGGCGTCGTGTCGGGCCCCATCAACCGGGTCAGGTTGACGTCGATGCTGGGCGTGCTGCTGATCATCGGAATCGTCACGATGATCCTGATCAGCCTGACGTCGTCGATGGTGGTGCAGCCGGTGAACCGCCTGGTGGAACGGTTCCGGGACATCGCCAGCGGCAAGGGTGACCTGACCCACACCGTCGAGGTGGACTCCCAGGACGAGCTCGGGGAGCTGGGGTCGCTGTTCAACACCTTCATGGCTGGCATCCGCGAGGACATCTCCTCGGTGGCCACCCTGTCGGAGACCCTGGCAGGTGCCTCGGACCACCTCTTCAGGCTTTCCCAGCAGATTGCCAGCGCCACCGAGGAGACCTCCAGCCAGGCGGGCATGGTGTCCGCAGCTGCCGAGCAGGTGAGCACCAACGTGCAGTCCGTGGCCACCGCCACGGAGGAGATGAGCTCCAGCATCCGTGAGATTGCCCGGAGCACCAGCGATGCAGCCCGGGTGGCCAACGAGGCCGTGGTCATCGCGGATGACACGGTTCATCGTTTCGACGAGCTCATGTCCAGCGGTGACAAGATCGCCCAGGTGGTGGAGGTCATCCGGACCATCGCGGACCAGACCAACCTCCTGGCGCTCAACGCCTCCATCGAGGCCGCCCGGGCCGGCGAGGCCGGGAAGGGCTTCGCGGTGGTGGCCGGGGAGGTCAAGGCGCTGGCGAACCAGACCTCCGAGGCCACTGGAGAGATCGAGTCCAGCGTCCTGGCGATCCGGAAGTTCACCATGGCGGCGGGCGAGGCCATCGAGAAGGTCACGGAGATCATCGGCAAGATCAACGAGATCCAGACGGTGATTGCCTCGGCGGTGGAGCAGCAGAGTGCCACCACATCCGAGATCGGCCAGAACGTGGCAGAGGCCGCGCGCGGGGTGGACGACATCGCCCGGAGCATCGCGAGCTTCGCCGAGGTGGCCCAGGAGACGGCCTCCGGGGCGAGCTCCATCCAGGAGAGTGCGGAGTCGGTGGCGGAGACCGCAGCCCAGCTCAAGGCCATCGTCGGGAGGTTCCGATTCTGATGGTTCCGGCGTGCTCCGCGGGTTGTGGTGTCGGCCCGGAAATGTGAAGGGATGAGCGTGGACGAGATCCTGGCCGAGTTCCTGGAGGAGGCGGGCGAGATGCTGGAGCAGCTCCGCACCGTCCTGGACGAGGCCGGGTCCGGTGGGAGGTTCCGGTGGGCGGACGCCTACCGCTCGGTCCACGTGATCCGTGGTGCGGCGGGTTTCCTCGCCATGCCCCGGGTGGAGCGGATCGCCGCGGCGGGCGAGCTGCTGTTCGGGCGGCTGGATTCCGATGCCATCGAGGTCTCCGGAGCATGTCTGGACGCAGGTCGGCGAATCCACCGGGCCCTCGATGAGCTTCTCGATGTGGTGGGCCAGGGGGGGGCGGAACCGCAGGGGGACGACACACCACTCCTGGAAGCGCTGCACCGGGTGGTGGGCACATGACCGGCCGGGGTACCGGAGGCCAGGGTGGTTCCATGGGTGAGCTGGATCCCATCGTCCGGGAGTTCCTGGCCGAGAGCCAGGAGAACCTGGAGCAGGTGGATCGGGACCTGGTGAACCTGGAGGGAGGCTCCACCGACCAGGGATTGCTCGACAGGGTCTTCCGGGCCATCCACACCATCAAGGGGACCTGCGGCTTCCTCGGCTTTGGCAGGCTCGAGGCCCTCAGCCATGCCGGAGAGAGCCTGCTCGGGCACCTCAGGGACAGAAAGCGGAAGGTCACACCTGACATCTCGGCGGCCCTGATGGAAATGGTCGATGCTCTCCGGAGTGTCATGCAGGCCATCGAACGGACCGGGTCGGACGAGAGGCCCGGAGTGGATCTCGACGGTCTCATGCAACGGCTCACGGACCTTGCCCCGGTGGAGGATCCGGGCGAGGCAGGACGTGGTGGTGGGATCGCCGGAGAGGGTGTCGGCAGCGGATCGGGAAGCCGGTCCGGTGGCGGAGCGGAGGGGAAGGTCGCGGTGGTGAAGGAGGGGGCGGACTCCTTCGTGCGGGTGGATGTGCGGGTGCTGGACCGGCTCATGGACCTGGCCGGAGAGCTGGTCCTGGTCCGGAACCAGCTGGTGGGGCGCGAAAACGGATCCCGGGAGCGTTCGCCGTCCCTGCAGCAGCTCGACGGCATCGTGGGAGAGCTCCAGGATGCCGTCATGAGGACCCGGCTCCAGCCCGTGAGCCGCATCTGGGGACGGTTCCCCAGGCTCGTGCGGGACCTGGCAGCAGCATGCGGCAAGATGGTGAAGCTCCAGATGGAGGGGGGATCCACGGAGCTGGACCGGAGCCTCATCGAGGCCATCCGGGATCCCCTCACCCACCTGGTGCGCAACGCGGTGGACCATGGCATCGAGGCTCCCGACTGCCGGTTGTCGGCGGGGAAACCCCTGGAAGGTCTCCTGTGGCTCCGCGCCTACCACGAGGCGGGCAAGGTGGTGATCGAGGTGGGGGATGACGGTGCGGGGATCGACACCGAGGCCGTCCTGGAGCGTGCCGTGGAACGGGGGCTCGTGTCACCGGACGCGGCACGGACCATGGGCCCCGGAGAGATCGAGCAGCTGATCTTCAGACCGGGCTTCACCACCACGGAGACTGTCTCCCATCTCTCCGGAAGAGGCGTGGGCCTCGACGTGGTGCGCACCAACATCGAACGGCTGAACGGGCACGTGGAGGTGGAGACCACACCGGGCGAGGGTACGGTGTTCCGCCTCACCATTCCCCTGACCCTGGCCATCCTTCAGGTCGTGGTGGTGGAGTGCGCTGGCCAGCGGTTCACCATCCCGCAGGTGGCCATCTGTGAGATGATCCGACCGGGCGCTGCGGACAGTGGTCCGGGGATCGAGATGGTCCACGGCGCACCGGTCTTCCGTGTTCGCGGCCGCCTTCTCACGCTCGTGGATCTCGGTGTGGAGCTCGGGCTCCGTGAGGAGGTCGGGGACGATGGCGTGATCGTGGTGGCCGAGGCCGACGGGGGGGAGTACGGCCTGATCGTGGACAGGGTGTTCGATACCCAGGAAATCGTGGTGAAACCGTTAGGCCGGCTCCTCGAGCATCTTTCCGTCTACGCCGGAGCCACCATCATGGGCGATGGCCGGGTGGCCCTGATCCTGGACGTTCCCGGGCTGGCCCAGCGGACCAATCTTTCCAGCGAGGAGACCGTCGTGCCGGTTCCCCGGGAAGCGGAGAGTGTGGAGGAGGACCTTGAGTCGTGGCTGGTGTTCCGGAGCCCCGACAATGGCAGGATGGCGGTTCCCCTGCACCAGGTGGTCCGCCTGGAGCACCTCCCGGGACACACCGTCGAGCATCTCGGGGGAAGCCGGGCCATCCAGTACAGGGGCGACATGCTCCCGCTGGTCTTCGTCTTCGACCATCTGGAGGAGCGGCGGAAGGTCAGGCGTGTGGAGCACGATGGGGAGCGCGCCCAGAACCTCGTGGTCTACGAGCACGGCGGGGGCACGGTGGGGCTGGTGGTGGGGCGGGTGCTCGACATCGTGAAGCAGACCGTGGCGGTCCGGCGTCCCTCGAGCCGCGAGGGAATCGTCGAGTGCGCCGTGATCCGGGACCGCCTGACGGAGATCCTGGATGTGGACTGGGTGGTCCGTGCGGCGGATCCCCCGGTGCTGGGACCGCCCTCACATCTCCTGGTGGTCCATGACGAGGGAGGGGACCAGTGGAGCAGCTGACCACGTTCCGCCTGGGCAGCCACTGGTGCGGCATCCCGCTGGAGACGGTACAGGAGGCGGTGGTGGCGGGTGAGGTGACCCCGGTCCCGCTGTCTCCGCCCGAGGTCGTGGGCCTGATCAACCTCCGGGGACGGATCATCACCGTGGTGGACCTGGCCCCTGTCCTCCATCTCGAGACAGCGGAGTCCGGAGGCGCCCGGATGCAGGTGGTACTTGACGGGACGTGGCGTGACGTGAGCCTCCTTGTGGATCGCATGGACGATGTGATCACGGTGGAGGAGGAGAATCTGGAGCCCCCACCGGAGACCCTGGACGAGGGCATCCGGAACCTGATCACGGGGGCGTTCGAACGGCCGGGAGGCATCGTGCTGTCCCTGGACCTGGAGCAAATCCTGGCCTCGGTGCTCGGGAGGGATCGGTGACGCGACGGAGCTGGCCGTGCCATGCAATGTGGAGGTGGCGATGCGGGTGCTGGTGATCGACGATTCGAGGGCCATGCGGGCCATTCTCGGCAAGCTCATGTCCGAGCTCGGCTTCGACGTGGTGACGGCGGCCCACGGGCTGGAAGGCCTGGAGCGGCTGGAGGAGGACGATGCCATCCGCCTGGTGCTGGTGGACTGGAACCTCCCGGAGATGAACGGCTACGAGTTCACCCTGGCCGTGCGTTCGGACTCGGGCTACGATGACGTCCGGCTGATCATGGTGACGACGGAGACCGAGCAGGCGAGCGTCCAGAAGGCGCTCGACGCCGGTGTGGACGAGTACGTCATGAAGCCCTTCACCCGGGAGACCCTGGTGGAGAAGCTCTCGCTCCTGGATCTCCTGGAGGAGTAGGGGGCCGTGCCGAAGATCCGGGTTCTCGTGGTGGACGACTCGGTGGTGATCCGCCGGGTGGTGACCCAGCTGCTCTCGGAGGACGAGGATCTCGAGGTGGTGGGCACGGCGGCGAACGGGGAGATTGCGCTGGCGAAGGTGGACCAGGTCAGTCCGGACATCGTCGTCCTGGACGTGGACATGCCCGAGATGGACGGCCTGGAGACCCTCACCCACCTCAAGCTGAAGAACCCCGAGCTCCCCGTCATCATGTTCAGCGGTCTCACCGAGCGCGGGGCGGACATCACCCTGGAGGCTCTCTTCCGTGGAGCGCTGGACTATGTCACCAAGCCCGGGAACTTCAGTGATGCCGAGGCCGCTCTCGCCGCCATCCGCCTGGAGCTCATTCCCAAGATCAAGATCGTCTGCAAGCCCGTGCGGGTCCGGCGCCGCCCCGAGCGGATCACGCCGGCGCGGACACCGGAGCATGGCGGTGGGGTCGTGGATGCCGTGGTGGTCGCGGCATCCACAGGGGGACCGGCGGCGCTGGCCTCGGTCCTTGACTCCTTCCAGGGCCCGCCTCCCGTCCCGGTGCTGGTGGTCCAGCACATGCCTCCGGTCTTCACCCGGTACCTGGCCATGCAGCTGGCCACCAAGACGGGGCTCAAGGTGGAGGAGGGCAGGGACGGGGTGCCGGTCCGGCCCGGCGAGGTGTGGATCGCCCCTGGAGATCACCACATGCTCGTGGAGAGGGCAGGGGAGAGGGTCCGGCTGCGGCTGGACCGTGGTCCCCGGGAGAACTCCCTGAGACCTGCCGCCGACGTCCTGTTCCGGTCTGCTGTCCGGGCCTGGGGTGGTGGCGTGCTGGGCATGGTGCTCACCGGGATGGGCCGGGACGGACTGCGCGGAGCGGAGGCGATTCACCAGGCGGGCGGGAGCATCGTGGTCCAGGACGAGGCCTCCAGCGTGGTCTGGGGCATGCCGGGCAACATCGTGGCCGGCGGCCTGGCCGACACGGTGCTTCCCGCGGACGAGCTGGGGCCGTGGCTGGTCGCCAGGCTCGAGGCCGGCCGGGAAGGCAGCAGGGACGGATGAGGCCCGAGAGCTTCGCCTTTCTCCAGGATCTCCTGCACCGGGAGACCGGCATCGTCATGGACGACGGGAAGGAGTACCTGGTGCTCACCCGGTTGCGGACCGTCGTGAGGAGCGAGGGCCTCTCGGGAGTGGACGAGCTGGTGGAGCTGCTCAGGTCGCGTCCGCGCCATCCGCTCCGCCGGCGGATCCTGGAGACCCTGATCACCACCGAGACGTCGTTCTTCAGGGACGTGCGTCCCTTCACGAGCCTCAAGGAGGTCCTGATCCCACTCCTCGTGGAGCGACGTGCCCCGAGCCGGACGCTCCGGTTCTGGTCCGCAGCCTGCTCCACGGGCCAGGAACCCTACAGCCTCGCCATGCTGATCCGGGAGCATTTCCCCGAGCTGGAAGAATGGCGGATCAAGATCCTGGCGTCGGATGTCTCCTCCGAGGTCCTGGAGCGGGCCCGGACCGGAATCTACAGCCAGATGGAGGTCAATCGCGGCGTGCCGACCCCGCTGCTGATGAAGTACTTCCGGAGGGAGGGGCTGAACTGGGTGGTGAACGGAGAGATTCGCAGGATGGTGGATTTCGTCGAGATCAACCTGGCTGGCGAGCTGCCGAAGCTCCCCGAGATGGACATCATCTTCCTGCGCAATGTGCTGATCTACTTCCGCGAGGATGTCCGGCGGAAGGTTCTGGAACGGGTGGCCGGGCTGCTCCGGTCTGACGGGTACCTCTTTGTCGGGGGGGCGGAGACGCTGATCACGCATCAGGATCTGTTCGAGCGGGTCCAGATCTCCAACACGTCGTGCTTCCGGCCCCGCCGGTGACATGGGAGAATGGGATCATGATTCACGAGGACGAGATTGCCCAGATCGTCACGAGCATCTGGACGTCGATTCTGGACCGCATGGTCGAGGTGGACGAGACCTGCTGTGACGAACCGTGGTCCATGCCCGGCCGGACGCTCACCGGATGCGTCCAGCTGACAGGGGATTTCGAGGGGGCCACGCTGCTGTTCTGCACGGCGGAGCTGGCCCGCTCACTGGCCTCCGTGATGTTCTCCGAGGATCCCGAGAGCCTGTCGTCCGAGGAGATCCGCGATGCCCTGGGAGAGCTGGTGAACATGGTGGCCGGCAACATCAAGCCCATGCTCGAGGGAAGCTCTCGCCTGTCGCTGCCCTCGGTGGTGGAAGGCGCGGACTACGAGGTCATTGTCCCTGGCAGCCGTGTGGTCTGCAAGGTGGGCTTTCGCTGCGAGGGCGAGCCGCTGCTGGTCACCTTCGTGGAGCGTCAGAACGGCTGACCCCTCCGGGACGGCACGGGCAACAGTTGACTCCGACTTTCCGCGTGACACTCACCTTGCGAGGAACAGGGTGGCAGAGGAGAGGGGATGATCCTCGTCTCTTCATGGCGTTCCTGGCAGAGGGGCGGCCACCCCTTCACGAGCGCGGGAAAGGGGGGGGCAGACATCACCTGAGGCGGCCGACGTTGCGCGGGGACGGGCCCGGCGGCTACAGGCCGCGCTGCACCACCTCGTCCAGGAGGGCCTCGAGCTCGGCGGCGTGGCGGTCCCGGGTGAAGCGCCCCGCGGTCCGCGCCACGCCCTCGCGGAGCCGTGCCAGCACGGTCCCGTCCAGGGAGGCGAAGGCCGCGGCCAGGGCACCCTCGTCCCCCGGTGGGACCACGAGGCCGTTCTCCCCGTCCCGCACCACGTCCGTGATGCTGCCCGCCGCGGTGCTCACCACGGGAACGCCGTGGGCCATGGCCAGGGGAACCACCGCGGACTGGGAGGCCGCCAGGTAGGGCAGCACCACCACGTCGGCGGCGGCCAGCAGTCCGGGCATCCTCCACTCGGGCACCCAGGCGAGGTCCAGCCCCACCCGGTGCTCCAGGCCGAGCTCCCGGTGCAGCGTACGGAGCCGCTCCCCCAGCCCGCCCCAGGGCTCCCCGGCCACCAGGAGCCTCCACGGCGAGTCGTCGGGGAGCCGTGCGAAGGCCCTGAGCAGGACCTCCACGCCCTTGTAGGGCCGGATCAGGCCAACGAAGAGGGCCAGGCGCTCGCTCTCCCCCACCCCCAGCTCCTGCCGCACCGCGTCCCGCGGGGGGCCGGCATCCGCCCGGGGGAAGGCCAGGGGCCACGCCCGGACCGGCGTTCCGAAGCGGGACCTCCGGAGCTCCTCCGCAAGCAGCTCGCCGTGGGTGAACAGCCCCGAGGCCAGCCCCAGCACCATCCGTCCCGCAAGGCGCTGCACCACACGCCGCTCGTGGTCCGCCACGTTGTGGACCACGACCACGGCGGGAGGCCTCTCCGGGGGTGGCCCCGAGAGGAGGTAGCACCACAGCGGCATCCAGGCCCACGTCCAGTGGGGCAGGATCCAGGCATCCGCGAACCGGTCCAGGGCCTCCCGGCGAACCGGACCCCATCGCCACGGCGAGAAGGGTTCCAGCACCGGCCGGGCCCCTTCCACCTGCGGGCAGGCCCCGGGATCGCGGTCGTCCCGGCCCGGGTAGAGCCAGCGGGGGTACTGGCGGAGGGGTGTGAAGAACCCCACCTCGTGCCCCCGCTCCCTCAGGGCGAGCACGAGGTCCGTGGTGGTCCTGGCGATGCCCCCCCGGAACGGGTGGCCCGGGCCGAAGACCAGGAGCCGCATCAGCGCGTGGGCGGGTGGGTCGCCTTCCGGTACCGGGCCTCCAGGTGGTGCCGCACGGCATCGGGCACCAGCCCCGTCACGTCGCCGCCCAGGGCCACCACCTCCTTCACGAGCCGGGAGGACAGGTAGGTGTACTCCTCCTTGGGGGTCAGGAAGACCGTCTCGGCCTGGGGGTAGAGCCGTCGGTTCATGAGCGCCATCTGGAATTCGTACTCGAAGTCGGAGACCGCCCTCATGCCCCGGATGATGATGGTGGCGTCCAGCTCCTTGAGGAAGTTCACCAGCAGCCCGGAGAAGCAGCGCACCTCCACCTGGGGTTCGTCCGCGAAGAGCTCCCGGATCATCTCCCGGCGCTCCAGCGGCGTGAACAGGGCGTCCTTGGAGGCGTTCTCGAGGATGCCGACGACCACCCGCGGGAAGATGTGGGCCGCCCTGTGGATGATGTCCACATGGCCCAGGTGGATGGGGTCGAAGGACCCCGGGTACACAGCCAGCGTCGCCGTGTCAGGTCTCGTCATGGCGCCTGCTCCTCCACGGCTCCGGCCGTGGCCCGGTTGTGGTGGCGGTCGACGACCCGGACCACGAGCACGTGCCGTCCCGCTACCACCGGGATCCGGAACCGCTCCACCCCTCCGTCAGGGATGCCGTCCTCCGGCGTCATTCCGGTCCAGCGTTCCCCGTCCCGGGACCACTCGGCACGTGCGATGGAACTGCCGACATCACGGGCCTCCACGAGCCACGTCCCGCCGTCCCGCCGGATCGTCACCTCCGGCGGCGTGGTGTCCACGGTGAACCACCGGCTCAGGCCGGTGGTCTCCAGGGGCGCCGCGGGGTTCCGGGCCCTGTCCGAGGCGGTGATCCGGAATCGGTACCGTCCGTCGGGCACCGCCGTGACATCCACACCCAGCTGGGTGGCCTCCAGGTCGCGGCGCACCGGAAAGGTGAAACCGTCGGCCCGCTCGAGCTCCACGTCGAAGAGCAGGGGATCCCTGTTGGGATCCTCGGCCTTCCACGAGACCGTCCGGTACCCCACCCGCCAGTACTTCTTGCCGCGCCTGGTGGAGGCGGCCTTCCTGGTCTTCGTGCCGAGCACCGTGAAGATCCCCCGCTGGTCCGGGTGCTCCACCTGGACGAACTGTCCCGAGGGCGGAGGTGACGCCAGCCACACGGCACCGGGCTCCTCCACCGTGATGGATTTCAGGACGGGCGGGGCATTCACGGTCTGCCACGACACCTCCACGAGGTCCACGCCATCCGCCGCCTCCCCGGGGATCTCGAGCTCCCACTGGAGCGAGGGGGCCGCGTGCAGCGGCACCACGCCCCCGGCCGCCGGGAGCCATCCGGTCCATGGCAGCCACGAGGCGTCGGGGTCCGCCGTGAGGCCAGACCGGAACCGGATGCGGACCCCCGCCGTGTCCGGAAGAACCCGGTACCGTCCGAAACGGGCCGGGATCTTGAACCGCTTCACCGGGCTCCGGAACGTCCCGCCCCTGCGGGAGCCTTCGCCACGCAGGAGCACCGAGGCGGGCCCCTGGGTCAGCGCCACCTTCCCGCCGTCGGCGAAGGCCGCCACCTGCACCGCATCCACCACGGCCAGCCGGGTACCCCAGGCCCCTTCGAAGCGCCAGATCTCCCCCTCCCACCCCGTGCCCGCCAGGATGCCGCTGCCGTCCCACGCCAGGGCCGAGACCACCTGGTCCGCGAAACGCCGGACCGACAGCACCACGCCATCGGGGGTCACCCGCAGCAGCTCCGAGGAGGCGGTCTTCCCGTTGACCTTCGGGAGCTTGAGGTCACCCACCGAGGCCGTGACCGTGGCACCGTCCTTCGTGGTGCCGTCCTTCCGGGACGAGGTCCTGGTCTTCCGTGGCTCCCCGGGCTCGCCCACCACGGCCGCCGCCCAGATCACGCCGTCCGGCGCGGCCACCACGTCCGCGATCTCGGTGAAGGGCGTGTCCGCCACGACCCCCACCCTTCTGTCGGCATCCACCCGCATCACGTACCCCTTGCCGGAGGTCCCCACCACCAGCGATCCATCCCGGACCGCGAGGCACCGGGCGTGGACGTCCGGAAGCTCCACCCACCGCTCGAGCCCGCGGCGGGTCACCCTGTAGAGGGTCGCGGGAGGACCGGCCGCAGCCACCGCCGTGTCCCCGAACCAGGCCAGATCCCAGATTCCCCCCTCGCCCAGCCGCCCGACCTCCTCCAGGGAGCCGGAGGTGAAACGGTAGAGGACCGCCGGGCCCACCGAGGCCACCAGGAGGTCACCGTCCGGGAGGGCCAGCAGGGCCGTCACCTGCTGCGAGGGCACCTCGGCCAGGACCTCCCTCCGGTCACCCGAGATCCGGACGAGCCGGGCAGGGTTGCCCGTTCCCGCCACGAGCGTGCCGTCGGGGAGCCTGACCGCCGCCAGGACCACGGGCTCCTCCAGGACGGCGACCGGCCGCCACGGGCTCGCCGGCACGAGCCGCCCGTCGAGGGTCAGCGCCACACCGTTGCCGCGGCCGCCGGCCAGATCGCTGGCGGTGTCCAGGATCCAGCGCTCGGTCTGCGTCGCACCTGCGGGAAACGACACGGCCAGCCACACGATCAATCCCAGAACACCCGGCCTCATGTCCCCTCCTCACCCTCCCCGGGCACGTTCCCGGGGCCATCGGTCCTCACCTTCAACCTGACCCTCACCGCCCCGGTGACCGGCTCGCCCAGGTCCACGACCCTGCGGGACACCACCCTGTGGGTGGCGGTCTTCACCTGGGAGGCACTCCCGGCCTCCAGCGCCAGCACCATGGAGGGCGGCGCCGCCACCGTGCCGCCGTCGAGCACCACCGAGGGCTCCTTCCGCTCCAGCGCCAGGACCAGTGAGCTCGCCGGGAGGAGCCGCCCCAGGAGCCGCAGATCGTCCCCGAAGGAGGCGGAGCGGAAGGGCCGGGCCTTGAGGTCGTACTGCGTCCAGGCACTCCCATCGCCCACCACCAGGTCCAGGCGACCGGCCGGCAGTCCCGCCGGGACCGTGATCCGCTCGGTGCGCCACACCTCGCCGCGGCCCCACCTCTGCAGACGCAGGCGAACCGCCAGCTCCTCGCCGGGGCGCACCACGGTCCTCTCCGGGATGGCTTCCACCAGCACGGTCCGGCGGATCTCCTCCCGGCTGGTGATGGTGATCCTGATCGTGGCGAGCGGCGGGCGCTCGAAGGGTGAAGCCTCGATGTACGCCACCACCGCCGCCGCCAGTGTGGCCACCTGGGCGGGAGCATCCGGCCGGGACAGGGACTCGGAGAACGCCGCGCTCCGGCCATCCCCGAAGGCCAGGTCCACCGTCATGCCCAGGGTCTGCTCCCCGAAGGACCGGCCCCGGGCCGCGATGGAGGCGTTGGTCAGGTAGGCCACGAGGAGCGGCAGCAGCGACCGGTCCGGGACGGCCCTGTACCGGTAGGTGGCCTCGCCGGTCTCCACCACCACCGGCACCATGGGAGCCGTCTCACCCACGAGGCCCCACACACCGCGGGCCCGGTCCACCCTGAGCGCCCCGATGTCGGGCCCCGCGGTGAAGAACTTGAACGACGAGTCGAGGCTCGGGAGGACCGCCGTCACCCGGGCCGAGGCCAGCGGCAGGTCGGTGGACCCGGCCCCGAGGAAGGGGTGACCGAAGGCCCACACCTGGTTGCCACGCACCTCCGTGACGGTACCCCCCGCACTGACCACCGCATCGCCATCCACCAGGATGGCGGCCACCATGGACCCCGGGCGCAGGGGGGCCGCTCCGGCCTCCGGACTCCGCCCACCGCCCCCTCCGGTCACCATCCCCAGGCGGCCGAGACCCTCCTCCACCCAACCCGTGGGGGCGCCCGCCCCCAGCGAAAGGGCCAGGAGGCTCCGCCCCCGGGAGGGCCGGCCCGGCACGAGCCACCGCACCAGCTCCGGACCGAGACGGTCCTCGCGCCACGCCGACACGATCTCCTCCATGGATGGCCGGTCCAGGCCCGGCGGTGGGGAGGAAGAGCGATCCGCCAGTCCGGCCATGCGCGAGAACGGTGTGACCCCGGCGATGGGCTCTCTGGAGAAGGCCCATCCGAAGGCCACGGCCCCCAGGAGCTTCCCACCCACGTACACCGGCGACCCACTCATCCCGGCGATGATCCCGGTGGCGGCGAAACGGGGATCGTCCAGACGGACGAGCACCATCTCGCCCTCCGGTGTCGCACCGCCCTGGTGTCCGAGGATCGTCACCGGGAACTCCACCAGTTCCCCGCCCTCCATCTCGGTCACGCAGGTCCCCCGGGTCCCGGGCGGGATGGACGCCACGTCCTCCACCTCGGGTACCGTTGCGCCCACGGAAACGGCAAGGACCAGCGGCACCAGCAGGAACGGTATGAGGGCCGGGAGCTTCATGACAGGTCATTCTACACGGACGGCGGCGGAGGACGGCGCGCCCGGCAGGGCCACCGGACGCAATCGCCGTGTCCCGTCGCCGCGAACCGCCGCCGACCCCGACCCCGCCCTCCGGCATTGACGTACACTGCCCTGCTTCGTACCATGGTGTTTCGAACATGGTCATGGACACGATTCATCCCCATCCGGCCCTCGTGGAGCGGATCATCGCCATCGCGCGGCGCCTGGCCACGGTGCACAGGTCGGCGGAGGCCGCCGATCTTCTCGAGGTGGCTGCCATGCTGTCATCCCGGGGAGCGGCCCTTCTCGAGGAGGCCCAGCAGCTCCGGGAGACCGAGGGGGGTGGAACGTTCGACCGGGAGTTCAAGCGGCGGAACCTCGAGTCCTCCCACGCCATCGGCATGGGCAATCTCTTCCTGAGCCGCGCGGAGCTCGAGCGCGCTGTGGAGATGTTCGACTTCGCCAAGCTCCGGACGCCGTACCACTACCTGGCCTACGCCGCCTCGGGTTTCCTCCACCTCAGGCACGGAGACCCGGCGACGGCGCTCCAGGAGTTCTCCCAGGCACGGCGCCTGAACCCCCTGGACCTCCGGCTCGCCGTGGAGACCTCCCGCGCGGCACTCCAGCTCGAGAGCTACGAGGTGGCCCTGGAGCACGCCGTGGATGCCATGCTGCTCTCCCAGTGGGGGACCCACCGCGAGCAGGAACAGGACCGGCGGCGGGTCACCACACTGGCCCGGCTCTGCGGCAGGGATGACGCTGCGGTGGACGCGCTGATCAGCGAGCGGGCCAACGCCCTGCAGAAGGCGTGCGAGAACGTGGCGCTGTCACAGGCGCGGATCTTCTCCACCCGCCGCCTGCCTCCCGGGCCCGCACGCGTCCGGTCGACCGGCAGGGAGCGGGAGAAGCTCATCCACAGGGCCTCGGAGCTCCGGAGCATGGGCATCTTCAGCCACTTCGGCGACGACCAGCTCATCGCCCTGGCGCGGCTCGTCAGGGAGGTCCGGTTCGAGCACGCCCAGGTGATCTTCCGGGAGGACCTGGAAGGACGCGATCTGTACCTCCTCCGGGAAGGCACGGTCCACGTCACGCGCAAGACGCCTGCCGGCACCCAGGTGCTGTCCACGCTGGGTCCCGGCTCGCTCTTCGGCGAGGTGGCCTACCTGGATGGGGGCCGGCGATCCGCCACCGCCATCAGCGTGGGCGAGGGCTCCTTCCATGTGGTTCTCGCCTCTGACCTGGACAGGGCGATCCACGAGGACAGGGAGCTTGCTGCGGCACTCCTGTGGAGTTTCTGGCAGACGCTCTCGGAGAAGGTCCGTTCTGCCAACGCCCAGATGAACGAGCTCTTCGGACCGGTCTTCGAGGGCTTCGAGAGGCGGGTGGGACACGACACGGGTTCTCCGGTGTCCCTCACCACCCGGGAGAAGGTGGAGGTGCTCGAGGAGCAGGGCCTCTCGGCCCAGGAGCTCCGTCTCCTGGCCACCTACTCCCAGGAGGAGCGTTTCGAGTCCGGAGCTGTCGTCTTTTCCGAGGGTGAGCGGGGGGACAAGCTCTACATCGTGGTGGACGGTGCCGTCCGGATCTCCCGGCTGGTTCCCGGCATGGGCGAGGAGTGCCTCACGATCCTGGGGCGCGGTGAGGTCTTCGGGGAGATGGCCCTCATCGACGAGAAGCCGCGGTCGGCCGACGCCAGGGCCCACACGGGAGGACTCACGGTGTTCTCCATCAGCCGGGCGGTTCTCGAGGAGGTCCTCGCCATGGACCCCGACGCCGCGGTACAGTTCCTCTCCCTCCTGTGCAGGCTGTTGTGCCGCCGCCTCCGTGCCATGAACGACCGCCTGGTGGCGTGGAGGATCATGTCCGCCCACCACTGATGGCCGGAACGCCGACGATCAGTCCCCACCCCGGATGATTCATGATGCTTCGACTGCGCGGTGCGATCCACCATTCCTGGCGGCGTTTTCTCGACTCGGTCGCTCGACGTGCCGCAAGCACGCCTTCGCTCCCTCGCCGTGCGGGAACACCACCAGCAACGGCGCCTCGCACCGCTCGCTCCGAACCCTCGTGAACAATCCGGGTTACTTCTTGCGGCCCGAGGGGTTCACGCGAACCAGGGTCTTCGTGTAGGAGGCCTCGCGGGTCACCACGTCCATGAGCCCCACCGCCACGTTGTAGGTCCCCGACTCCATCAGGAGGTTCACGTCGATCCCGAAACGCTCACGCCGGGCCTCCTCCCACTCGGTGGCCGGGATCCGGATCTCGTGCTCCTGGCGCTGCAGGTCGGACTGCCGTCCCTTGATGTCCCGTGCGGCGACAAACAGCACCACCCGGCCCACCTGGTCCTCGCCCTCCGGCAGCATGGCCACCTTCCTGAGGGGGAATGAGATGTGGAAGGGCACGGTCCACCGGTCCGAGGTGGCCGGGGCCGGGGTGCCGGAGGTCACCTCCACGAACATGGGGTTGTGGTCCACGTCGAAGACCAGCGAGGTCATGACCATGTCCTGGACCCGCGTCTCCAGCGACTTCTCCACGTAGCGGCGACGGTACCGGACCCTGTACTTGGGGTGGTCCGGCAGCTCCACCTTGATGTAGTGGACCCTGTCGCTGCCCGACGAGGACACGGTGTAGCCGAGGGAATAGTACGTGAAGAGATCGTTGGCGATCTTCTGGAGGCCCTTCGAGAAGTTGTTCGTGTTGACGATGGCCTGCCCGCCCGTCTCTTCCGCCATGAACTTGAGCGAGTCCTGGTAGACGCTCCGCCCCGGTGTGATGGCCGTGAGGGTGGTCGTGGTCCTGCTCTCGGCCGAGATGTCGCTCTGGATCTGGAGACCCGCGGCATCGATGGTGTAGAAGCTCACGCCCTGGGCGTTGGCCGCCGAGGTCAGCGCCTCGAAGATCCGGCTCCGGTCGAACTGTGCCAGGAGCGACAGCACGCTGGTGTTCTGGAACACTGCAGAGAACTGCTGGAAGAGGTCCGCCCCGGGCGTCATGGGGAGACCGTCAGAGATGTAGACGATGGACTTCCGGCCGTCGAGCCCCGACAGCATCGCGATCACCTGCCGAAGCGCTCCGGCACTGAACGTGAGATCGTTGGCCTCCTCGCCCGCGAAGGCCCGCATGAGCTCGTAGGCGCGCCGTATCTCCGCCGCATTCTGGCTGGCGGCCGTCGGCCGCTCGCGCTCCGCCTCGAGCGCCTGATTCATGATGTCCACGATCTCGGCCCGGGTGGAATCCTTGTCCGTCCGGCCACCGGTCTTCAGTCTCTGGTCCCGGAGCGCCGAGAGCACCTCGCGCACGTTGTCGGTGAACGGCACCTCGATCTTGAGGGAACGCTGGTAGCTCACCACCATCATCTTCACGGGCGGGTGCAGGTTCTCACGGACGAACTCCCGGACCGCCCGGAGCACCCGGTTCCGGTCCAGAGGCCTGATGTTCTGGTTGTCGATGTACAGAACCATGAAGATGGGTCTGATCTCGAGATCCTTCAGGTCCTCCGGGAGCGGCGTGGGCTCCGGCCGACCGGGAACGGGGAGCCTGTAATAGTGCCGGATGATGTCGTGGGTGAGAAGGGCGAAGTGACTGATGGGCATCTGGACGCCGTCCTGGTAGATGCGGAAGTCCTCCTTCGTCAGGTCGGTGACGGGGTTCCCCTTCCTGTCCCTGACGAAGACGTCCACGTTGACCACCGTCACCTCGGTCTCGTCGGAGAAGGTCAGGCCCCCGATGGGCTTCGGCGTGGGCGTCTCCTTCGTGCCGGCACCCACGACACCAGGGACCCGGCCGAGCAGGCCAAGGGTCAGAACCACGACAAGCATCACGCTCCTGCGCCTCACGGTCACCTCCAGAAGGGAGAGTGTAGCATTCCGGACGGTGACGCCTGGCACGGCCGGATCCTACCTCGGGCGGACGGAATTGCGTACAATGCCCCCGTGGAAATACTACGGTTCTTCGTCTCGACGGGGTGGGTGGCCAAGGTGGTCCTGCTCATCCTCCTGCTCTTCTCGCTGGCCTCCTGGTCGGTCATCCTGGCCAAGTGGAAGGAGCTGGGCTCCGCGAAGAAGGCGTCGGAGATGTTCACGAGGCGATTCCGCAAGGCCACGCGCCTCAACGACGTGGCGGAGTTCGCCACGAAGTACCGCACGGCACCGTTGAGCGCCCTGTTCCAGGCGGGCTACGCCGAGCTCGAGGCGCAGGTCCGTGCGGTTCGGAGGCGGAGTGGGGGAGACGATGCGGTGCGCCTCAGGAGCCTGGACGGCGTGGCGCGGGCCGTGGAACGGGCCATCGGCGCCGAGCAGGAACGGCTCACGCGGGCACTCCCCATGCTGGCCACCACCGCCAGCGTGACCCCGTTCATCGGACTGTTCGGCACCGTCTGGGGCATCATGAACACCTTCCGGGCCATCGGGGCCACGGGGTCCACCTCGATCCTGACGGTGGCCCCCGGCATCGCCGAGGCGCTGGTGAACACCGCCGCCGGCCTCCTCGCCGCGATCCCGGCCGTCATCGCCTACAACCACCTGCTGGCGAAGGTCCGGCACCTCCGGCGGCGCATGGACGACTTCGCCCTGGAGTTCCTGAACCTCGTGGACCGGAACTTCTCCTGAGCCATGGCGTTCAACTCCTCCTCCGACGACCTGGGCGAGCTGGCCGAGATCAACGTCACACCGCTGGTGGACGTGATGCTGGTCCTGCTGATCATCTTCATCATCACCGCCCCCATGCTCGTCCAGGGGGTCAAGGTCAACCTGCCCAAGCAGACGGCCCCCGCGCTCACCAGCAAGCACCAGGAGCCCCTGGTCCTCACCCTCACCTCGGACCGCCTCATCTACCTCGGCGACCAGCCCGTCCACCTCAAGCTGCTGGCCGAGCGCCTGGGCGCCGCGCTGGGCGGAACCCCACGCCCGGTCTACCTCAAGGCCGACGCGCAGCTGCCCTACGGTTTCGTGGTGAAGGTGCTGGCCGTTCTGGACCGGGTGGGCGTGGAGCAGGTGGGGATGGTGACCCGGCCCGAGGGACGGTAGATGGACCCGGTGTCCCAGGTGCTCGAGGACCGGCGGCGGCTGATCCCCTCGCTCGCCCCCTTCGTGGTCCTGGCTCTGCTGTTCCACCTCGGGATCGCCGCGGCCATCGTCATCAGCGCCCGCCTGACGCCGCACCGCCCCATCCGTCTTCCGTCCGTCTCCGTCCGGCTCGTCCAGATGCCGGTGGGACGCAGGCCGCGGGGCCGGCAGGCCACGCGGCCCCGGCCCACGGCCGTCCCCACGGCGGCGCCGCAACCCACGGTGGCGCCCCAGCCCACGGCGCCACCGGCGAAGGTCGAGCGGTCGGCCACCGGGAACGCCATGGCCGACCTCGAGGCCACACCTGCCCCGACCCCCCCCCCGGCCGAACCGGCCGCCGAGAGCGGAACCGGGGGGCGCGGTCTCGTCCTGGCCGGGGAGAGCACGGGCGGGGCTCCGGCCATCCCCGAGGACTTCCACTTCGCCTACTATGTGGAGCGCATGCTGGCGCTCATCGAGTCCCGCTGGTACAAGCCCCCCGCGCCCCCGGGGACCACGGCCCGGGTCCGGTTCAGGATCCTGTCCGATGGGCGGGTCACCGACATCGCCCTGGAGGAGAGCTCGGGGGTCCCCAGCTTCGATCGTGCGGCTCTCCGGGCGCTCTACGCCGCCAACCCGCTCCCTCCGCTGCCCCCCGCGTACCGGAAGCCGTCGCTGACCGTCCACCTCGCCTTCACGGAGTAGATCATGATGCGTGCCCGATGCCTCGCCGCCATCCTCGTTCTCGCCGCCGCCATGCCCGCCGCGGCCCAGCAGGACGAGCTCTACCTGGAGATCACGAGCCCCGGCCTGGCCCGGGTCTCCGTGGCCACTCCTCCCCTGCTGGTCCTGCCCGGCACGCCCAGTGACGTGGCCCGCGCGTTCCAGGACGTTCTCGACCGGGACCTGGAGGCGGCGGCCCCCATCGCCGTCCTGGACCCCAAGCTCTACGCCCTGGTGGAGGACGACCCGCGCCCCAAGGTCCTGTACGAGCGGTGGCGCTCCATCGGCGCCCAGTTCCTGCTCACGGGCACCATCGCGCGGGCCGGCGGACAGCTGGTGGTGGAGGCGCGGCTCGTGGACCTGGTCTCGGGTGAGTTCGCCTTCGCCAAGCGCTACCGGTCGGGGCTCAACGCCACACAGGTGATGGCCCACACCCTGGCCAACGACCTGGTGAAGGTGTTCACCGGCAGGCCGGGGCCGTTCCTCTCCCGGATCGTCTTCGTCTCCGACCGGACGGGGAACCAGGAGCTGTGGATGATGAACTGGGACGGCAGCGACCCCCGCCAGCTGACCAAGCACGGCAGCATCGCCATGGCCCCCGCATGGTCACCCGACGGGACGCGCCTGGCGTTCACCTCGTTCCTCAGGGGCAGGCCCGCCCTCTACCTGCTGGTCCCCCAGGAGGGCTACCTCAGGCCCCTGTGGAGCGGTGGCGGGGTGAACTCCTCGGCCACCTTCTCGCCGGACGGGAAACGGATCGCCTTCGCCTCCTCCAGGGACGGCAACGTGGACATCTGGGCGATCGGGGTGGAGGGTGGCACGCCACGGCGACTCACCGCCGCACGCGCCATCGACACCAACCCGGCCTGGTCGCCCAACGGCCGTCAGATCGCCTTCACCTCGGCGCGTTCCGGCTCCCCCCAGATCTACCTCATGGACGCCGACGGCGCCAACGTGCGGCGGCTCACCTTCGATGGCGAGTTCTTCGACGAGCCCGCCTGGTCGCCCGACGGGTCCCACATCGTCTGCACAACCCGGGTGGAGGGGCGCTTCCAGCTGGCCACCATCGACGTGGCCACCGGCGAGGTCCAGGTGCTGCACGGCCCCGGGAACAACGAGGGCCCCTGCTTCTCGCCGGACGGCTCCATGATCGCGTTCTCCTCGGACCGCGGCGGTGCACCGCAGATCTTCATCACCGATGCCCTGGGACGGCCCCGGCAGCTCACCACCCAGGGCCAGAACCACTCCCCCACATGGGGCGGCAGCCAGTGAGCCATGGCGCGGCCTGATACCCTGGCTCGGGAGGTCACCATGAGCGATCGGAAATACCGCCACCGCGGGTACATGGACGACGGCGACGACTGGGACCGGCCACGGGAGCGGCGCCGGGAGGGCCCCCGGAGCAGCGTGGACGGCGCACCCCGCGGGCGGGGAGTCGGGCTTCCCGCCGACGTGGTGTTCCGCTGCGCCGTGTGCGGGAAGAAGGTCCAGACGCTGGGGTCCATCGAGCCGGACAGTGTCTGCCCTGGGTGCGGCAAGCCCCTCCACAGCTGCACAAACTGCGCATTCTTCGATCCCGGCGCGCGCTTCGAGTGCCGGAAGCCCCTCGAGGCCAGGATCGGGAGCAAGGCCTCCGCCAACGACTGTCCCCACTACCAGCCCAAGACCGTCCGGGACCTCTCGTCGAGGGGGCCGGCCACGCCGGACGACGCCCGCTCGGCCTTCGATGCCCTGTTCAAGAAATGATGCGGCGGACACCCGGCGCACCGGCGCTCCGCCACACCGTCCTTCGCGGCCCGGCCGCGGACGCCTGAACCCTGGAGAGGACCACCCATGACCACAGCACCTGGCTTCTTCCATCCTGCGGGCCGGCCGTACCGGTTCACGATCCTCTTCTTCGTCAGCCTGCTGACCTACGGGTCGTACTTCGCCTACGACTCCCTGGGCGCCATCGCCCCCACCCTGCTCAGGGTGCTGGGGGTGGACCGGAGCGCCATCGGCACCACCTACACGGTCTACAGCATTGCGGCCATCGTCTCGGTCTTCCTGGGCGGCCTCCTCATCGACCGGATCGGCACCCGCGCCGCGGCCACCATCTTCGCGGGCCTGGTGGCCCTGGGGGCAGTCATCGTCGCCGTGGCGCCGGACATCAACTGGATCTACGTGGGACGTTTCATCTTCGGCGCCGGGTCCGAATCCCTGGTGGTGGCCCAGAGCGCCATCCTGGCCCGGTGGTTCAAGGGCAAGGAGCTCGCGCTGGCCTTCGGCGTGGCGCTCACCATCAGCCGCCTGGGCACCCTGTTCTCCTTCAACACCGAGCAGCTCATCGCCACGTACTTCGGTGACTACAGGGCCGCCCTGTGGGCCGCCGTGCTGCTCTGCCTCGTCTCGCTCGGGGCCGCCCTGGTGTACTGGTGGATGGACCGACGTGGCGAGATGATCCTCGAGCTCGAGGACACGGGGGCCGAGGAGAAGGTGGTCCTCGGGGACATCAGGCGCTTCCCCGCATCGTTCTGGTACGTGGCCATCCTGTGCGTCACCTTCTACTCGGCCATCTTCCCGTTCACGGCACTGTCCACCGACTTCTTCCACGACAAGTGGGGCATGCCCCTGGAGGCCGGCGGAACGGGCTCGTTCCTCGAGCAGGTCTTCTCGAACTTCCTCCACATGTTCACCACGGCGGGCGGCACCACCAGCATCATCATCTTCGCCTCCATGGTGTTTGCTCCGTTTGCGGGCTCGCTGGTGGACCGGATCGGCAGGCGGGCCACGCTCATGATCTTCGGGTCCCTGCTCATGATCCCGTCCTACCTGGTCATGGCGTTCACCACGGTGCCTCCCCGGTGGCCCATGATGCTGCTGGGGGCCTCGTTCGTCCTCGTTCCCGCGGCCATGTGGCCCTCGGTCCCGCTCATCGTGCCCAAGGAGCTCACCGGCTCGGCCTTCGGGCTCATCACGATGATCCAGAACATCGGGCTCGCCCTCTTCCCGTGGCTCAACGGCAAGCTCCGCGACGTGACCCACACCTACACCTCCAGCATGCTCATGTTCGCCAGCCTGGGCCTCGTGGGACTCGTGTTCGCCATCCTGCTCAAGCGTGCCGATGCCCGGGAGGGCGGTGTCCTCGAGCGTCCCTGAGGGGAAGGTCCGGTTCCAGGCAGTCCTCGATTCAAGGGGTTGGCATTCTCCTGCCGAGCCGGACCGGCCCTGTTGCGGTATGCTATTCGCGGAAGGAATCGGTCCCCCGAAGCCCACGGGACCGGGACAGGACGACCATGGGATTCGTCGGACGGCTCGAGGACCTGGCGGTCACGGATATCTTCCAGATCATCGCGCTTGGCAAGCGCACGGGGAAGCTGACGCTCACCCGCCGGAAGGAACAGGGCCTCGTGGTATTCCGCAACGGCGGCATCGTGTTCTGCCAGACCAACGCCGTCCACGAGACCATGGGCAGCATCCTGGTGAACCGGAACATCATCGACGAGGCCACGCTCCTTGCGGCGCTGGACCGGCAGCAGTCCAGCGAGGGACGTCCGCTCGGGAGCATCCTGGTGGAGATGGAGGCCATCTCACCCGAGGAGCTCCAGGCGGTGGCGTACGAGCAGGTCAAGACGGTCCTGGCGGAGCTCCTCAACTGGGACAGCGGCGTCTTCCAGTTCGAGCCCGTGGAGCTGGACGAGGTCTTCAGCACCGCCTTCGATGCGAGCGAGTTCCTCATGGAGGACGGCTTCCGTCCCGAGGAGGTGCTCCTGGATGTCCTCACCCGGGTGGACCGGAGCCAGATGGAAGATCTCGAGGTGGAGGACCACGAGGCGGCCCCGCTGAAGACCCTGCGGGAGGAGCCTCCCTCCGCGGAACAGGAGAAACGGCCGGCACGGACCCGCGGTTTCGTCTCGCTCAAGGGCATCATGCGGGAGCTCAGGAACCGGCCGGTGACGTTCACGGGAGAGCTGACGCTCCTCCTCCTCCGGTACACCGCCGAGCTCGTCAACCGCTCCGTCCTCTTCGCCGTGAGGGGCGACACCCTGGTGGGAATCGGCCAGTTCGGCCTGGAGGGTGGCGACCTTCCTCCCGACCAGCGGGTTCGCTCCCTGGCCATCCCCATCCACGCCCCATCCGTGCTCGGTGAGGTTGTCTCCAAGCGCGAGCCCTACCGCGGCCGCCTGGAGCGCACCCTCTGGAACAACGAGCTGATCCGGAAGCTCGGTGGCATGGTCCCCCGGGAGGTCATCGCGGTGCCCATCGTGGTGGACGGCGCCGTGGTGGCGGTGATCTACGGGGACAACCTGCCCTCCGAGACGCCCATCGGTCCTACCGAGGGCCTGGAGCTCCTCATGCTCGAGGCCGGCCTCATCATCGAGAAGAACCAGCTGGAGGCGCAGCTCCGCAAGGTCCGCACCGCCCGCAGGTAGTCGACGGTGGGGTGTGGCGACCCCTTCGTCGCCTGGCAGGCCGGCCTCCTGATCACCGGGACCGTCTCGCCATCTGTCAAGTGAACTTGACATCCTGTCAAGTTGGGTTTACATTACATCCATGAGACACGCGCTGACCAACCGCATCAGGCGCCACCGGGCCCTGGCAGGCCTCACCCAGGCGGAGCTGGCCCGCCGGGTCGGGGTGTCCCGCCAGACCGTGGTGGCCATGGAGAAGGGAAGCTACAACCCCTCGGTGACCCTGGCACTGCGGCTGGCACGGGAGCTCGGGGCCACCGTGGAGGAGCTGTTCACACTGGAGGCCGATCATGACGGGTAGGAAACCGATTCTCGCCATCGCCGCGGGGTGGACCCTCGTGGTTCTTGCCCTGGGTGCACTGTGGAGAGTGGAGGCCCTCTCGCTGCTCCTGCTCCTGGGCCTCGTCATCCCGGCACTCGCGTCACTTCCCGGTGCGAACCGCGACGAGCGGGAGCGTGCCCTGGACCGGGAGGCCAGCCACCTGGCCCTGGGAGCCGTCTACCTCCTGGCGGTCGGGGTGGTGATCCACGCGCTGCTGGTCCGGGGGACCCACCCCGATCCCCGCTGGTACCTGGTCCTGGCCCTCCCCCTGCTGGTCCGGCCCCTGGTGACCGTGGGGCGGGGACGGGGGCCGCGGATTCTCGGTCTCGGTCTCGGCACCGCCATCGGAATCCTCTGGCTGGCCTTTGCCCTCCTGGGCCACGGACTCGGAACCGCAGGCCTGATCGAGAGTGCTGTGGGAGGGGCAATCCTTCTGGCAACGGCCCTGGGACGGGGGTGGCCCCGCGCGGGAGGAGTCCTCCTGGTGGCGCTGGGGGTCCTGTTCGCCGTGATGCTGGGGGCACGTCTCGCCCATGTCCCCGGTGCCACCGCGGCGCTCATGGTGCTGCTGCTCCCCCTGCCGCTGCTCGTGGCCGGGGGTGCGCTCCTCGTCTCGGGGACCGGTGAGCCATCGCCGGAGGAATGAAGGGAGGCCCCCATGTTCCGAAGCCATGCCACAACATTCCTCACCGTCCTTGTCCTGAGCCTGGTCACCGGCGGGTGGGCCCCCGGCGGACCGGAGCCGTTCGCGGCCCTGGCCGGCTGCTGGAGGGGCTCCGCCGGGATCATCGTGTCGTGGTGCGACCAGAAGGACCTTCCCATCGAGCTCAGGATCCATCCCGACGGCCGGGTGGAGGGCACCGTGGGTGGCGCCACCCTCGTCGAGGCGAGGCTGGAGCACAACTCGGGATTCCTGGTGGCCCTGGGCAACTCCAAGCTGGTGATCCGAGGCAGGCTCGAGGGCGACATCGTCCCCGCCGAGTCCATCCGCAGGGGGACCGTCCGTCTCTTCCTCGACCCCTCCGAGGACGGGTCCGGGCTCACCGGCGGTCTTCGCACCGGGGGCTCCAAGTTCGGCGGCAGGAAATCCATGCAGCTCACCGCCAGCGACCTGGTGCTCCGCCGGTGTCCCGGAGGGGAAAGCCCGCCCACACCCCGCCCGGTGAAGAGGTGAAGACGTGAAGAAGTGAAGGTGTCCCCCCGCCCATCCGGAAGGGCGGGGGCGCAGGGACGAGGGGGAGAACCTGTCACGGACACCGCCACGGACACGGTCAGGGGCAGGGACACGGGCACGGACACCGACGGGGAGCGGGGGAGCGGAGGCGCAGGGGAGAACATGCCGCATCCACCCTTGACATGCTCACTGGAAATGCTTCATTCGTTTCACGTTTCACGTTTCACGTTTCACGTTTCACGTTTCACGTTTCACGTTTCACGTTTCACGTTTCACGTTTCACGTTTCACGTCTCACGAACGGGCCGATGCCGCACCCACCGACAGGATCGACTGGCGCCACCGCAGCGAGGGTTCGGGCGGAAGCGCGTCCCGGGGGCCCGCCGCGCGCAGGCCGCGGGGAGATCGGGCGCAGCCGTCCTGGCCCGAGCCCCGCGAGGGTAGGACGGCGAGCACGGCCCTCCCCGCGTGCCAAGCCGTCACGGACACTGTCAGGGACACGGTCGGGGTCACGATCGAGGCCAGGTTCGGGGTCACGGTCAAGGGAACGGGCGGGTGGACGGGTGTCGCACTGACGATCCGAATCGACGGGCGCTACACCCGGCCCGGCCTACATCCCGAGGCTCTCCACCTCCGCCAGGCCCGAGAGCACCTCCCGGCGGGCGGTCCCCACGGCCGCCGCCACCTCCGGTGCTGCCGCCTCTGCCAGGCGGAAGTCCACCACCGCGGAGCCCAGGGCGAAGCTCACAAGGTCGCCCTCCAGGGTCCCGGCCCAGGCCTCCTGCGCCAGGTAGAGCACCACGGCGGGAAGATCCACCACCACCACCCCCAGAAGCCCATCGCCCATGGTGGGTGCCACCTCGGGACTCAGCACCACCAGCGGTGCGTCGGCTGCCGAGCACGCGGCCGGCAGCCCCGGGGGCGGTCCCATGCCCCCGTAGAGCACGCCCGCCACCGACCCCTCCTCGAGCGACCGGACCGCCTGGGACGCCGACAGGGTGAGGACCACACCCGTCCCACCGGCCTCGATGGCGACGTGGGCACCCTCCAGCAGCCCCTCGCCCAGGTTCTCCCCGCCGGCCGGGATCACCACGGCCACCGTCCCCCCGCCCGAGGCCTTCCGCAGAGCCACGCCGGCCAGGTATCCCGCACCCCGCAGCTCGAAGAGGACCGAACCGACGTTGGGTCCCCTCATCCGGCCCGGAATGGAGACGAAGAACGTCTCGGGGTAGGCCGTGGCCTCCTCGAAGACCACATGATCAAAGTCCGGAAAGAAGCACAGGACCAGCTCCGGCCCCTCCCGGCCCGCCTCGCGGAGGCTCCTCAGCCGGGCCTCGCCCACGTCCACCGTCCGGAGGTCGGTGGCCGCGTCGAGCTCTCTCCGGACCGTGGCCAGACCCTCCTCCACCGCCCGCACCATGGAAGCCGGGGCCCGGCCATCCAGAAGGGCCACCACGGAGAGGGCGGGCCGGGCCGGCGGAGGTGGCGGTTTCCTGCACGCCACCCCCCCCACCTCCACGAGCAGGACCAGGAACCCCGCGAGAGCCCCGGTGCACAGTCGAGCGCGAAGGCTCCTCATCGTGCCGCCGGACCGGAATACCATGCGCGTTCCTCCAGGCTCACACCGGGTTCGGAAGGTCCACGAACTCCACCTCGAGATCGTGCTCCCGGGCCAGCCAGCGTCCGAGGGCCAGCACGCCGAAGCGCTCGGTGGCGTAGTGCCCCGCCGCAATGAAGTGGACCCCGTCCTCGGCCGCCTGGTGCAGCACCCACTCGGTGGCCTCGCCCGTGATGTAGGCGTCCAGGCCCGCCGTCACCGCCTGGTGGTACTGGGCCTGAGCCGCTCCCGTGACGATCCCCACCGACGACACCGTGGACCGGTCTCCCTCGAAGACCTGCGGCTCCCGGTCGCAGACCTCGCCCACCGCCGTGAAGAGCTCGTCGGCCGGAACGGGTTCGCGGAACACACCGCAGACGCCCACCGGGGCCCCACCGTGCTCTCCGAAGGGCTCCAGGTTCACGAGGCCGAGGCGCCGGGCGAGCTGGGCCGCGTTGCCCAGCTCCAGGTGGCGGTCCAGCGGCAGGTGGTAGGCCACCAGGGAGATGTCGTTGTCCAGCAGCAGCCTGAGCCGCTCCCGGAAGGAGCCCACGATCCTCGGGGGCTCCTGGCCCTTCCAGAGGATGCCGTGGTGCACCAGCACCAGGTCGGCCTCCATGGCCACGGCCCGGGAGAACAGTGCTCGCGAGGCCGAGACCGCCGTGACGACCCGTTCCACCCGGTGACGACCCTCCACCTGGAGGCCGTTGGGACAGTAGTCGTCCACGGCCTCGGCCTCGAGGAGGCCGTCCAGCTCCGCGACGAGGGCAAAGAGATCCATGGACCCATGGTACCGCGGCGGCTCCGGGGGTGCTCCGTGTACCCGGCCGGACGACACGCCGGGGTCCGGAAGCCCACGGACCCCGGGAGGAACCCCCATGCCGGGTGCCATTCTCGACATCCCGCGGCCCATGCTCCCCGAGGTGAACACGAGCTCCAGTATCTTCGGCGAGACCGTGGTACCGGGCGATCTGCCGGTCGGCGATCCGGTGGCGGGCATCGCCGGCAACCGGCGGGCCGCCCCCCACGGCCAGTGCTTCCTGGGGGCCCGGCATTCAGGAACGGGGGGATCCGCGCCGGAAGGTCACTCCATGGCCCCGGCGCCAGGACATTTTCAGGTGGCTCAAGAGTCATGTTCTCCGGATCGGGAACCGGGTGATCTCGCCAGGGACGAGACCACGGACCATCGGGCCGGACAGAAGACAGAAGTTCGTCGGTATTCCCGTGCCGCAGCTCCGACCCTGCCCTCCAGTCCTGGGGTGCGGAGCTCGAAGAGTAGAATGAGACCGTGAAGCTCATCACCACGCACCTGTCGGCGGACTTCGACGCCTTCGCGGCTGCAGTGTGCACCGTCAGGCTGTACCCGGACCACCGGGTGCTGTTCCCGGGCTCCCAGGAGGCGGCGGTGCGCCGATTCCTGGCGGAGCAGCCCGTGGAGTACCCCGAGGTCCGGCTCCGGGAGGCCCGCAGGGAGCGGCTGGAGCACGTGGTGGTGGTGGACACGCGGAACCCGCGGAGGCTGGGCGAGGCCTGGGAGCTCATCCGGAGGGACCACCCGACCGTGGTGCTCATCGACCACCACGTGGAGGAGGACGAGGCGCTGGGTGCCGACGAGATCGTGGCCGCCGAGGCGGGTGCCACCTGCACCGTGGTGGCGGGGCTCTTCCGGGAGCAGGGCCTGGAGCCCACCCCGGAGGAGGCCTCGCTGCTGCTCATGGGGATCTACGAGGACACCGGAGGACTCTCGTTCCGTGACACCACTCCCGAGGACCTCCGGACCGCGGCGTGGCTGGTGGAGCGCGGGGGCTCCCTGGGCTGGGTACGCCGGTGGGTGCTGCGGGGCCTGGAGCCCTCGCAGTTCGAGCTGCTCAACCGCTTGCTGGAAGGGACCCACGAGGTGCTGCTCCACGGCGTCCCCGTGTCCATCGCCACGGTGGAGGTGGACCAGTACCAGGAGGAGGCGGCCTACGTGGTCCACCGGTGGATGGAGACCTTCGACCTCCCCGTGGCCGTGGCGCTGCTGGTCCGGCCGCCCCACATCAACATCATCCTGCGGTCCCGGCTCCCCGGCCTCCACGTGGGCCGGGTGGCCCAGCGCTTCGGGGGGGGCGGTCACCCCACGGCGGCCTCGGCCCGGGTCACGGGCCGCATGGCCGTGGAGGTGCGGGAGGAGCTGATCCGGGCCCTGGACGAGGAGCTCCCCCCGCCGGTGACGGCCCGGGAGGTGGCCCTGGGGCACATCTTCACGGTGCCGGCGTTCTTCACGGTGGAGCAGGCCAAGGAGCGGATGAACCACCTCCGGGTGAACGCCCTGCCGGTGGAGGAGCCCATGGGGGACCGCTTCACGGGCCTGGTGACGCGGCAGATCCTCGACCAGGCCCTGGCCCACGGCCTGGGCGACCGCCCGGTGAGCACGGTCATGCAACCCGAGGTGCCCGCCGTACCGGGCGACACGCCGGTGGAGGAGCTCCGCGACCTCTTCCTGGAGCGCAACTACCGCTTCGTGGTGGTGGAGGAGGAGGGGAGGCCCGTCGGGATCGTCACCCGCATGGAGCTGTTCCGGAGGCTCTTCGAGCTCCAGCACGCCGCCGGCGGGACGCTGGACAACCGGATCCGGGGGGTTCGCCAGGTGACCCAGTCGGTCTCGCGGCTGCTCCGCGAGGTGCTCCCGGTCTGGGTCCAGGAGGTGCTCCACGAGGCCCGGGCTGTGGCGGAGGCGCGGGGCGAGCAGGCCTACCTGGTGGGGGGCGTGGTGCGGGATCTGCTCCTGGGACGTCCCAACGAGGACGTGGACCTGGTGGTGGAGGGCGACGGCATCGCCTTCGCCCGGGCCCTGGCCGAGCGGACGGGCGGGAAGGTCCACCCCCACGAGCCGTTCCTCACGGCGGTGGTGACGCTACCCTCCGGCCACAAGGTGGACGTGGCCTCGGCCCGCACGGAGTTCTACCGCACACCGGCCGCCCTGCCCGAGGTGGAGACCTCGCTGATCCGCCAGGACCTCTACCGGAGGGATTTCACCATCAACGCCCTGGCCGTGGCCCTCTCGGGGGACCGATTCGGCACGCTCGTCGACTTCTTCGGTGGCCGGAAGGACCTGAGCCACAAGGAGATCCGTGTCCTCCACTCGCTCTCGTTCATCGATGACCCCACCCGGGCCATCCGGGCCGTCCGCTACGCCCGGCGCCTGGATTTCACCATCGCCGCCGACACCCGGCACCTCATCGCCACGGCCCTCCGTGAGGGTGTCTTCGACCGCCTCTCGGGCCAGCGTCTCCGGGCCGAGATGGCTCTGCTGCTGGCCGAGCCCCACCCTCCGGCCTCCCTGGCCATGCTGGCGGAGCTCGGCCTGCTCGCGGCGATCGTGCCCGGGGTCCGCTGGGACGCGAAGCTGGAGGCATTCCTCCTGGAGGTCCAGAGCTCCGTGCGGTGGTTCGAGCTCGAGCGGCTCGGGGAGGTGCCCGAGCCGTGGTTCCTCTACCTGGGCGCCCTGACCCTCTTCGGTGACGAGGACACCCCGGAGCAGCTGGCAGCCCGCCTGGCCCTGGCGGGGGCCTCCCGGCGGACCTTCGTGGCGCTCCCGGAGTCGGTGACCCGGTTGAAGGAGGTCGTGGCCCGCGCGGGGCGGCGGAGCGGGAGGGTCCGTGCGGTGGAGGGGTCCGACACCACGGCGCTCCTCCTGGCCATGGCGGGACTGGATCCGGAGGGCCGGTGGCTCCTGGCGGACGCCGCGGAGGCCGCGGCACGCATCCGGCCCCCCATCCGGGGCGCGGACCTCCTCGAGGCCGGGGTGCCGCCCGGGCCCCACGTGGGGCGGGCCCTCCGGGCTGCACGGGACGCGCTGGTGGACGGCGAGGTCGACGAGGGTGGTGTGCTGGAGTACGCGCTGGAGAAGGCCGTGGCCCTCCAGGCCACGGGGGGAGGGGCCACATGATCCCGGTGCTGCTCGCCCTGGCCCTCCAGACCTACGTGGTGCTGCCGACCCCCACCGGCGGCGAGGTGCCGACCCCGGGGCCCGTCCTCGAGGCGCCCATCCCGGTGGTGGAACGGATCGTGCGCCTTCCCGAGGGCACCACCCGCCTCACACTCTTCAACAACCGGGTGGCGGTGGTGTCCGTCCGGCCGGTGGAGGGCGAGCCGCTCCTGCGGCGCAGGACCCTCACCGCCACGGAGTACATCTCGTACCTGGAGGCCTTCTCCCAGATCGTGGAGGAGCTCCGGGCGATGGGGTCCGATCTCAACCGCCTCTCGGGGCGCGAGCCCGACGCCTTCATCACGCTGAACATCGGAACGGACGGGCCGCTGGAGGTCCGCTACAACACGCTCCAGGTGCCGGGCCTTGCCGTGGGGCGCCTGGAGGCCGTTCTCGACGACCTCCAGACCTGGGTGCGCGAGACCCCCGCGGCGTACGACGAGATCAACGCCTGGAAGCCCAGGGTGGGTGACCGGGTCCGCATGGTCACCGGCGAGACGGCTCGTGTGGAGGAGGTCCGGGAGGACGGCTCCCTGATCCTCCGCTTCGAGGACGTGGGGATCAACGAGCTGGTGGCCCCCTCGGGCCGGACCGGCCGCATCGCCGCCATCCTCGAACGGGGGACGCGGTGAGGATCACCGGGGGCCGCTGGCGTTCCCGCCGGCTCAAGGGTCCGCCCCGGTCCATGCCCCTCCGGCCCACCCCGGACGCACTGCGTGAACGCGCCTTCGCCGTGCTCGGGGACGAGGTGGAGGGTGCCTCCTTCCTGGACCTCTACGCCGGCACCGGGGCCGTGGGCCTGGAGGCACTCTCGCGCGGCGCGGAGCAGGTGGTGTTCGTGGAGAGGCACCGTGGGGCCGCCCGGCTGCTGGAGGCCAACCTGGGTTCCCTGGGAGTGGGGCGGGACCGGGCGAGGATCCTGGTGCAGCCCGCCCTTGCGGCGGTACGCCGACTGGCCGCCCGCGGAGCCCGCTTCGGAATCGCCTGGGCCGACCCGCCCTTCGAGGCCTGGGAGGAGGGGCTCCGGGTTCTCCAGGAGGCGGCACGGCTCGGCCTGCTCGAGGTCGGCGGCCTGGCCTGCCTGGAGTGCCCGGACCGGGCCGCCATCGAGCCCGGGGAGCTCGAGCCCGTCAGGGAGCTGCCCGGGGGAGCCTCCCGCGTGGTGCTCTTCCGCTGAGCGGATACCGCTCCGCGGTCGTGGAGCTATCCGAGCCTCTCCACCACGGCCCGGGCCACCTTCGCGAAGGCCCGTGCCGCCTCGGATTCGGGGCTCTCCAGGACGATGGGCCTGCCGGAGTCGCCGCCCGAGACGATCTGGGGGTCGATGGGGATGGCCCCGAGGAAGGGGACCCCCAGCTCGTCGGCGGTCCGCTCCCCGCCCCCCTTCCCGAAGATGTGCTCCACGTGGCCGCAGGAGGGGCAGGTGAAGTGGGACATGTTCTCCACGATGCCCAGCACCGGGACGTCCATCTTCGTGAACATGGCGAGGCCCTTGCGGGCATCGATGAGGGCCACGTCCTGGGGCGTGGTCACGATGACGGCACCGCTGACGGGCACGTTCTGGCAGAGGGTGATGGACACGTCACCGGTCCCCGGCGGCAGGTCCACCACCAGCTCGTCCAGCTCGCCCCACTGCACGTCGCCCACGAACTGCTCCAGGGCCTTCATGAGCATGGGCCCGCGCCAGATCACGGGCTGGTCGGCCTCGATGATGAGGCCCAGGGACATCATGCGGACGCCTCCCGGGCCCGTGACCGGCATGATCTTCCCATCGGCCGTGGCCATGGGCTGACCGCCGCCGAACATGAGCTGCTGGGACGGGCCGTAGATGTCGGCGTCCAGGAGGCCGACCCGGTGGCCCAGCCCCGCCAGGGCCAGGGCCAGGTTGGCGGCCACGGTGGACTTGCCCACGCCGCCCTTGCCGGAGGCCACGGCCACCACGTGCTTCACGCCGGCGATCCTGTCGGCCCAGGTGGGTGCCGCCTGGCTCCCCACCTGGGGCCCCGGCGCCCCGGCCTGGGGAAGCGAGGGACCCTGGGGTGCCGGCACGATCCTCACGTCCACGTCGACCCGCTCCACCCCCTCCAGGGGCTTCAGGGCGTTCTCCACCGCTGTCTTCACGGCCTCGGCCCCGGCGGGGGTCCCCCCCCGGAGGGCCACCGCGAGCCGCACCGAGGTCCCGTCCACCTCCAGCTGGCGGATGACCCCGGCGTCCTCGAGGGAGAGGGTGGTGCCGGGGACTGTCACCTGGCGAAGGGCCTGACGGATCGCATCGTGGTGATGGGTCATGGGAAGCTCCTTTCGGGGGCCGGGAGGGCCGGCGGCCGTGGTGTTCAACCGGTGTCCTCCCCCTCCCCATTCCCGGCATCCGGGATGTGCCCCGTGGGACCGCGGAGGTGGTCGATGGCGCGCCGGGTCTCCTCCATGAGCGCCTGGCGCTCGCCCGTGGACCGGTCCGCGGTGGGGATGGGCTCCCCGATGCGCACGGTCACCCGCGTCAGGGGCCGGATGAGGCGGCTGCCGGAGGGCAGGGCGATGCGGGCCCCCTCGATGCCGACGGGGAGGATGGGGTAGCGGGAGCGCAGGGCCAGCAGGAACCCGCCCCTCTGGAAGGGGAGGAGCCGCCCGTCCTCCGTCCGGGTCTCCTCGGGGAAGAGCAGCAGCGAGCTGCCCTCCCGGGCCTGGCCGGAGGCCTTCCGGAACATCCCCGGGGCGGTGGAACGGTCCGCGCGGTCCACGGGGATGAAACCCAGGGCGCGCATGGCCCATCCCAGGAACGGGAGGTTGAAGAGGGACTTCTTGGCCAGGAACCGGGCCCGGAGCCGGGCCGGGAGCGCGGCCATGAGCGCGGGGATGTCCACCGCGGACTCGTGGTTGACCATGATGACGTAGCACCGGGAGAGATCGAGGTTCTCCGTGCCCTCCACCCGGAGCCGGACCCCGGCCACCAGCACGATGAGCCGGGCCCACCACCGCGCGAGGTAGAGCCCCACCCTGCCCCCCGGCGAGAGGGGCTTCACCACCACCGCGGCGCTGCCGAAGACCACCGTGAACAGGACGGCCAGCGGCCACGCCACGACGCTGAAGAGGAAGCTCGTAACCCGCATGGCGGGTATTGTAACCGCCCCGGGGCGCAGGGGCGCAGGGGCGCAGGGGCGCAGGGGCGCAGGGGCGCAGGAACGTGATCGCGGTCGGGGACCCGGACGTACCAACGCAAAGGAAAGCATCCCGACACAGACGACGTGGCAATCTCAGAATTGCCGAGGCGTTCGTGCACCGATGACTGGCCGTCGGAGCCCTGGTGGCTCAGTCTGGTGTGTTTCGTTTCCCCTGGTGAGTTCTCGCCCTGTCAGGGGTTGTGGAGGGAAGGGTTGTGGTGCAGTGTTGGGGGATGGATGGTGAGGCACCGGATCGTGAGGCGGAGCTGCTGGCCGGGGAGCTGGCGGGGATTCGAGACCGCCAGACCCGGCGGCGTGGATCCGAGGACCTACTTCCGGGAGGCCGCCATCCGGACCATCACGGAAGCCGGAACCGTGACCCTCCCCAAGGACCTGACCTGCCAGAACCCGGATCCCAGGCACACATTCCCTCCCGGGCGTCAAGACGGGATCGGGCAAGGATGTACGACCTTCCAGCTCCCCGGGGTTTGACCTGACGGGTACCAGACAGTAATGTGGGGGCATCACGGTGGACCCGTGTCCACCGTGGGAGTGTCGCGGAGCGATCTGGAGCTGTCCGTGCATGGACCGGAACACCCGGACATGACAGCGGTTGGAGCCTTTTCTTCTGCGGGATCCCGCTCCGGTCGGGGCCCTGCGGTGCTGCGTGGGACCCGCGCTCCGCGACCCAGACATGGTGCCGGGGGGTGCGCTTCCACGGGGGCGTGCCACCGGATCGCCGATTCGGAGGGCCCGTATGGAAATCACCGAGGTTCGGATCAGCCCGGCCAGGGGCGGCAAGGTCAGGGCGTTTGCCAGCATCGTGATCGACGACTGCTTCATCGTCAACGACCTGAGGGTCATGGAAGGCCGTGAGGGGCAGCTCTTCGTGACCATGCCGGCGCGGAAGATGCGCAACGGGCAGATGCGGGACATCGCCCACCCCCTCAACTCGGAGACCAGGAAGCTCGTCGAGGAGCGTGTTCTCCAGGAGTTCCAGGTGGCGGTGGACAACCTCGTGGTCCCCGAACGGACGGGCTCCGGAGGGGGTGAGAGGCGCCAGGACCGTGACAGGCCGCTGAACAGGCTGGCCACGAAGCTGTTCTCGGATGACTACTGGACCGGTGGAGGTGAGCGTCCCGGGAACGGCTGACCGGTTCCGGAGGGGCTTCGGTCCGGGGCTCCGGAGCGTTCCGGACGTCCCGACATCATGTATACTCTGCCGCGCTTGGGGCGTCGGCAAGCGGTAAGCCACCGGTCTTTGGAACCGGCATTCGCAGGTTCGAATCCTGCCGCCCCAGCCAGGGATGACGGACGACCATGCTGAAGGAACATCCTCTTGCCGTGTTCTCGGGCCGGAGCAATCCGGCGCTGTCCCAGGCGATCTGCGACTACCTCCAGATCGAGCCGGGGAAGATCAGCCTGCGCAACTTCTCGGATGGCGAGATCTACTGCCAGATCGACGACAACGTGCGCGGGGCGGATGTCTTCATCGTGCAGTCCACGGGTACGCCCGGCAACGAGCGGCTCATGGAGCTGCTCATCATGCTGGACGCCTTCCGGCGGTCGTCCCCCTCGAGGATCACGGCGGTCCTTCCCTACTACGGGTACGCCCGTCAGGACCGGAAGGACAAGCCGAGGGTTCCCATCACGGCCAAGCTGGTGGCCAACCTGATCACCACGGCCGGGGCCAACAGGCTGCTTACCATGGACCTCCACGCATCCCAGATCCAGGGCTTCTTCGACATCCCCGTGGATCACCTCTACGCCGCACCGGTGCTCATCGAGGCCATCCGCTCCGGGGAGCTGGCCCGCCTGACGCTGGTCTCCCCCGATGCCGGGGGCGTGGAGCGGGCGAGGGCCTTCGCCAAGAGGCTCGCGGCGGACCTGGCCATCATGGACAAGCGGCGGCCCGAGGCAAACAAGGCGGAGATCATGAACGTGATCGGTGACGTGGCGGGCCGCGACTGCGTCATCATCGATGACATCATCGACACGGCCGGGACGCTCGTGAAGACGGCCGAGGCATTGAAGGAACGGGGGGCGAGGTCGGTCCACGCTGCGGGAGTGCACGCGGTCCTGTCCGGACCCGCCATCGAACGTATCAACAACAGCGCCCTGGAACGGGTGATGGTGACCGACACGCTGATGCTCGGTGAGGATGCCGCGTGCTGCCCGAAGATCGAGCAGCTGTCCGTGGCCGTCCTGCTGGGGGAGGCGATCCGGAGGATCCACGAGGGCGCGTCGGTCTCCAGTCTGTTCGTCTGAGGGGCCCGGAGGGAGCAGGAGAAAGATGACCCAGACCAAGAGTGACATCGTGATCACCGTGGAGCGCCGCAAGGACACCGGCAAGGGTGCCGCGCGCCGGCTCCGCCAGGAGGGGAGGATCCCCGGCGTGGTGTACGGGGGAGACAAGGAACCGTTCGCCATCTCCGTCGACCGGCACGCGGTCCAGGAGCTCCTCAGGCAGGAGGCGGGCGGCAACACCATCTTCCTGCTGAAGCTCAAGGGGGCCAAGCAGGAGCGGCGCGCCATGATCCGGGAGATCCAGATCGATCCCCTGACGCGGCAGTTCATCCACATCGACTTCATCCGCGTGACGCGTGGACACAAGCTCAACGTGACCGTCCCGGTCGAGCTGACGGGCGACAGCGTCGGGGTGCGGCACGGTGGTCTCCTGGACTTCGTGACGCGGGAGATCCAGATGGAGGTGCTGCCCCGGGAGCTCCCCGACAGGATCGAGCTGGACATCAGCGACCTGGACGTGGAGCAGCACATCACGGTGGGTGAGCTCGAGGATCTGCTGCCGCCGAGCGCCCGCCTCCTGGATGATCCGTCCAGGGTCGTGGTCACCATCGCGGCACCTCGCGGCAAGACCGCCGAGGAGGAGGCCGAGGAGGCCGCCGCGGCCGAGCTCGTGATCACGGAGCAGGCGGAGCCCGAGGTGATCCATGGCAAGGGCCGCGAGAGCGAGGAGGAAGGTACCGAGTAACCCATGGGTATCGAGCTTGTGGTGGGCCTGGGGAACCCCGGCGAGGAGTACGCCGGGACCCGTCACAACGTGGGTTTCCGGGTGGTGGACGAGGTGGCCCGCCGGCTCAGGGCCGGGTCGTGGGAGCGCCATCATTCCTCGGAGGTGGCGGTCTCCACGCGGGGTCCCCGGGTGTGGCTCGCCAGGCCGAGGACCTTCATGAACCGCTCGGGAATGGCGGTGGCGTCCCTCCTCGAGGGGCTGGACGTGCCCCCCTCCCGGATGCTGGTGATCGTGGACGACGTGGACCTTCCCGTGGGGAGGATCCGCCTCCGCCCGTCCGGCGGACCGGGAACCCACAACGGCCTGCGGGACATCGTGGACCGGATCGGCCCCGGGTTCGCCCGCCTCCGCCTGGGTGTGCGCGGCGAGACGCCGTGGAACGACCTGGCGGAGTACGTGCTGTCGCCCTTCGACGAGGAGGAGCAGCCGGCCGTGGAGGAGATGATCAGGCTGGCGGCGGATGCCGTGACCGTCAGTGTTTTCGAGGGGCTCAGGCGGGCCATGAACCGCTTCAACCAGCCCCCTGTCACCAAGGAAACCGTGAACTGAAGGAGGAGCCCGTGGAAACGAACCAGCTGCTGTATCTGTTTCCCGCTGCCGGCGTGGCGGCCCTGCTGTTCGCCTGGTGGAGGACCCTGTGGGTCAACCGCCAGGATGGGGGGACCGATCGGATGCGCGAGATCGGCCGCTTCATCCGGGAGGGAGCCATGGCCTTCCTTGCCCGGGAGTACAGGGTCCTGTCCGTCTTCGTCCTGGCGGTGGCCGTCCTTCTCCTCATCGCCAACAAGGGCAACAACAGGCTGGTGGCCCTGTCCTTCGTGGTGGGGGCCTCCTGCTCCGCCCTGGCGGGATTCTTCGGGATGCGGGTGGCCACGGCCGCCAACTTCCGCACCACCAACGCCTGCCGGACCTCCCTGGTGAAGGGGCTCGGCGTGGCGTTCGCCGGCGGCTCGGTGATGGGCATGTCGGTGGTGGGCCTCGGCGTGCTGGGCCTGAGCGTCCTGTTCATCGTCTACACCAGGGCCTTCGGGATGGAGATCCCGACGCTCAACGAGCTGGTCCTTCCGGTGATCTCCGGCTTCTCACTCGGGGCCTCGTCCATCGCCCTCTTCGCCCGTGTGGGCGGGGGCATCTACACCAAGGCCGCCGACGTGGGGGCCGACCTGGTGGGCAAGGTGGAGGCCGGCATCCCCGAGGACGACCCCCGGAACCCCGCCACCATCGCCGACAACGTGGGCGACAACGTGGGTGACGTGGCCGGCATGGGCGCGGACCTGTTCGAGTCCTACGTGGGGGCCATCGTGGGCTCCATGGTGATCGGCGGGGCCATGGGCTCCCTGAGCCTCGTGATCCTCCCCCTGGTGATCGCCGCCGTCGGCATCCTGGTCTCCATCCTGGGGACCTTCCTGGTGAAGACCAGCGAGGATGGCAACCCCCAGGCCGCCCTCAACCGGGGCACCTTCGGGGCAGGCATCCTCATGACCATCCTGACCTGGTTCATCCTCAAGTGGATGGTGCCGGAGCCGGTGGTCCACGGTGGGCGGACCATCACCCCCGAGGGGATCTTCGTGGCCACCATCGTGGGCCTGGCGGCCGGTATCGCCATCGGGCTCATCACCGAGTACTACACGTCCGAGTCCAAGGGCCCTGCCAGGGGTATCGCCAAGGCGTCGGAGACCGGCCCGGCCACCAACATCATCGCCGGGCTCGCGGTGGGCATGCGCTCCACGGCGCTGCCCCTGATCTGCATCGCCCTGGCCATCGTCCTGGCGAGCCACTTCTCCGGTCTCTACGGCATCGCCATCGCCGCCCTGGGCATGCTGTCCACCACGGGCATCCAGCTCGCCGTGGACGCCTACGGTCCCATCGCCGACAACGCCGGGGGCATCGCCGAGATGAGCGAGCTGCCCAGGGAGGTCCGGGGCCGGACCGACAAGCTGGACGCCGTGGGCAACACCACCGCAGCCATCGGCAAGGGCTTCGCCATCGGCTCGGCGGCACTGACCGCGCTGGCCCTCTTCGCCGCCTTCTCCCAGACGGCGAAGGTGGGCGCCCTCGACATCACCAACCCCAAGGTGATGGCGGGGCTGTTCATCGGCGGGATGCTGCCCTTCCTCTTCTCCTCCATGGCCATGAAGGCCGTGGGCGAGGCGGCCTTCGAGATGATCGAGGAGGTCCGCCGACAGTTCAGGGAGATCCCGGGGCTCATGGAGGGCAAGGCCAAGGCCGACTACGCCCGCTGCGTGGACATCTCCACGGCGGCGGCCATCAAGCGGATGATCGTGCCCGGTCTCATGGCGGTGGTCACCCCCGTGGTCTTCGGTTTCTACGACAAGTACATGCTCGGCGGCCTCCTCGTGGGCGTGACCGTGTCGGGCGTGCTCCTGGCCATCTTCATGGCCAACGCCGGCGGCGCCTGGGACAACGCCAAGAAGTACATCGAGTCCGGTGCGCTGGGGGGCAAGGGCTCCGAGCCCCACAAGGCCGCCGTTGTGGGCGACACCGTGGGCGATCCCTTCAAGGACACCGCGGGCCCCTCGCTCAACATCCTCATCAAGCTCATGTCCGTGGTCAGCCTGGTGATCGCACCGCTGATCGTGTGACGCCAGGAGCGGAAGCGTGACGCACGGCCGGCCCCTCGGGGCCGGCTTTTTCTTGGTGAGGAGGTGAAGAAGGACCCTCCCTCGGCTGGCGGGGGTCCGACGCCCGTCCCCCCTCCCATGCCAGGGTGGGTACGGGTGTTGTGATGTGAGGGTGCCTGTCTTTGTCGTTGGATCTGTTCCTGACGCTGCCCCCGAAACTGATCCCAGACCTGGCCCTACCGGTGCCGCCGGATCCGTTCCCGTGCCCGGATCCGGTGCATCGTGGTCCTTCCCGAATGGAAGTGGTTCGTTTCTCCGGGATTCCACGGACACGGGGAGGTGTGGACCTCCAGCCGGGGCCTGGCTTCAATTTCATCCAGGCGTGAACCCGGCTTTGAAACCGCCTCCTGTACTGCCCGGAGGAATGGTGCCAATCTCCAGGCCCGGAACGGGTCACAGGCGTCTGTTGCTACTTCGGTGATGGGAGGGTGACCCTGACCAGGTTTCCTGGAACTGCTGAAAACTCTGCCAGAGGGGCAAGCTGGAGACCATCTCCATTGATGACGGGGAAGTACTCTGCTGGCGAAGTGATCTGGACGATTCTCCACTGCCCCGGAGCAAGACCGGGGATTGTCAGGACGGCCTGCTCTTCCGAGTGCGAGAGTTGTGCCCCTCCGAAGGTAAGAAGCTCCGTGATACCGAGGAAGGATCCATCCGTTCGAATCAGAGCCAGCTTGCGAGGGGTGCTCAGTGGACCCTTGGGTCCGCTGGAGCACACCACGGTGCCGCCGGCCGTGGGAAGGACCAGGGCCATCTCTTCGGCGATGTCCTGGCGACCGCACCAGGACACACCCGTGCCGCCGATGATTGCCACGTTTGCCCGTTGGCCTGCCTTCGCTCCCAACGTTGCCGTGAAGCCGCCGCTCGCATCCGTGAGGGCCACCGCGGACTCCAGGCCGCTTCCTCCTGCCACGAGGATGACATGTGAACTGCGTACCGGTACACCGCGGGTTGTCCGTACGGTTCCCCGGATGTTCAATTCTTCCTTGAGGGTGAGGACCACGTTCTCGATGGACTCACCGTCGGAGACCTCGATCCGCGTGGAATCGGACGAGAGATCTCCCTGGGATGCAGTGACGACCCAGCGGCCGGGAACAAGGCCTTCAAGCGCAAACCACCCATCCTGGCCGCTCGTCGTTCTCGCGCGGAAGACACGGAGCGGTGAAGAGAGGTCCCTGGCGTCGGAGTCGTCCCCCAGGAGTCGGCCCTCCACCTCTGCATGTCTCACAGGCTCGCCGTCTTCACTGACCACTGTTCCTCGGATGGCCGTGTCCGGGATGACGATTTCGATGGCCTCTTCCGGGTCGGAGAATGGAACCTGGGATACGACTGTATCGAGTTGCGGGTTCTCTGCGAGGACTCTCACATCGTAGAGTCCGGGTTCTTTGAGAATGACGGAAAATTCGCCGTCGGTGCCCGATTGTGCCGCGCTCCGGAGAGGTTCATCATCCTGATGCCCCCGCAGTTCGAGGGACGCGGCCACGGGTTCATCCCGGAACGTGACGGTGCCGCTGAAGAGCGAACCCGAGAGATCCAGTACGAACGAACGAACCTCACCGGGGAAGGTATCCAGGGTCAGCTGGTCCACCGTGGCTGCCAGCCCGCTGGGAGTGATGACCGTGGGTTCCACACGAAGGTGGCCAGGGAGCATCGGTTCGAGGGGAATATCACCACCTGGCGGGATGGAGGCCACGACTGAGAGATCCATCAGAGGGTGGCCGCAGGCTTCGGGCGTCACGACAATGGCCACTTTTGATTCGGACGGGAGGTTCGAGGCGCCGGTGACGGAGAGCAACAGAGTCACCGGACGCGGGACTTCGAGGTCTCCGACAACGGTTTCGGCGTCCTCGGAAAGCGTGACCCTGCGGCAACCCACGGAGAAATCCGGTGCCGAGGTCACCAGAAGGTAATCCCCTTCGGGAAGACCTGAGAATCGGAACCACCCATCCTGGCCTGTCGATCCGCAGCGGGCGCTTCCAGGCATCCGGTCCTGCGCCAGTTCGACGACCGTAGCCTCGAGGTGGCGCTCCTCGACCAGGCACACTCTCGCGCCGCCGAGGGGGTACCCATTCCTGCTGTCCACTGCGTGGACGAGCACAGAGGCGCCCCGCGACAAGCTCAGCCTTGAATGTTCGAAGGGCACTCCAGGCCTGAGCTCCACATTCCAGAGTGTGACCGGAGCGAAGTCCCTCGTGAGCAACGTGAGGTTCCAGCGCCCCTCAGGGAGCTCGGTGGAGACAATGCCCCTGCGATCAGGGGTGGCGAGGAAGACGAGCTCCCGCGAAGGAGAGGGTGTGGAATGTCCAGGTTTCTCCTGGAGGTGGAGCTTCACGTTCACCGGTGGGGCAACTCCATCGTCCGGCACCAGGACAAGCTTCACCGGAACCGCCGGCCGGAACACCGCGACCCGGGTCCCTCCGCAGGGTCCGGAATCCACAGGAATCGGTTCCGAGATCAAACCGCCACACCGGACCACGAAGGTGGTCCCGCTCTGGCAACCATCCTCGATCACGAGGTTGTCACCGTCGAAATGCACAGCGTGTCGTGGCCTGTTTGGGGATACCGGCCACGATCGTGACTCAGGTGCCGGACACGGGACAGTTTCGTTGGCCGGGGACACAGGACGGACGATGAGATCCCGGCCTTCTCCCAGTACAACCGATACCGATACTGTGAGCGCAACCACAAGGACCAATACCTGGCGGGACAGACGCATGGTCATCGTCTCGAAGATTCCCTGTTCACCGGTTGTTGGAATCACCGGATTGATCTGTGAGAACAGCCAGAAGCTGGTCATTCTCGTAGAGGGTGGAATGCCAGAGTCTGCGGTGGGCCTACTCGGGCGTGGCCGGGGCCTCGGCGGCCTGTTCCGGTTCGCCGGACTCCACGAGCCCCAGCTTCTGGAGCTCGGCCTCGGGTACCCTGGTCCAGGTGGCGTTGCGGCCGAGCATGGAGAAGCCGATGAAGCCGCGCACCTTGAGGGTGTCCGGGCCCTCGAGCCACATCTTGCACTTGTAGGTCTTGCCGTTGCCGGGATCGTAGATGGTTCCGTTCTTCCACTGCTCCTTCCTGGCGTCGAAGGTGAAACCTTCCAGGAGCCTGAGTCCGAGGAGGGGGCGCTCCCGGAGCTCGGGATCGGGGTTGTCGAGGTCCACCTTGGGTTTCCCCGGGCGCTCCTCGTCCGGTCCGTAGATGGGCTTCTCCAGCCAGACGATGGTTCCGTCGAAGCGGCCGCCGTTGTCCACGATCCTGATGATGGCGGCTCCGTCGGGGTCGGGCTCGGTCTTCCAGTACCCGACCACGGCGTCGGCGCCGGGGCTTCCGGCGAGGGCGGTCGTGGCGGCAAACACGATGACGATGGCGGTGATGGCGAGCTTCTTCATGGGTCCTCTCCTTCCGGTGTTCCGGCCGAGTATAGCTCGGCTACCGTGCGCCCTCCCAGTGGAGCACGTCGTGCAGGATGGACCACCGCGGTGCGATCTTCCCGCGTCCCACGTTGATGCCCGCGAAGAGGCCGATCAGGATCTTCCGGGAGGACCGGGGGGAGCGCCGGCGAGGGCGGGGAGACTGGCATTCTCGGGGCCCGGTGTGCCGGGCATGGAGCCGCCGCGGCCCACGGCTCACGCCTCTGGGCGGACCGTGAGCACGGGGACGGCGGACCGCCGGATGACGCCGTCTGCCACGGAGCCCAGGAGAAGGTGCTCCAGCGGTGAGAGTCCCCGGGAGGCCAGGATCACGAGGTCGTGTCCACCCTGGTCCGCCTCCTCGAGGATGATCTCGGGGGCCCGTCCCACGGCCACGCGGACCGAGGTCTCGACGTTCGCCAGGTGCTCCGCGGCGATCCGCTCGAGGGCCTGTGCCGAGCGTTCCCGGATCCTGTCCATGACGTCCTCGGGCATGAGGTCCACGGCGTAGAACTCGGGGTAGACCACGGGCTCCACCACGTGAAGGAGCGTCACGGAGGCGTGGAGGACCCGGGCCCACGCCGCGGCGGTGGTCACCGCCGCCATGGAGGTCTCGGAGAAATCCAGTGGCACCAGGATCCGCTCGGGGGAGGCCGGTTCCGCGGTGCTGTCCGTCCGGACCGTCAGGACGGGGATCGGAGAGGTCCGGACCACCTCCTCGGCGACGGATCCCATGAGGAGGTGCTTGAGGCCCCGCCTGCCGTGCGTTCCCATCACCACGAGATCGCAACCGAGATCGCCCGCGGCCTCCACGATGCTCTCGGCCGGGGCGATCCCGCGCACCAGGTGGGGGTGGACCACCACGTCCGTCACGGTGTCCCGGGTCCGGCCCAGGAGCTCCCGCGTTCGCTGGTCGCTGCGATTCATGAGCCGTTCGAGCTCGGCCTGGAGCTCCTCCTCCTGGTCGGGGTCGTCCAGGAGGATGCGGACGTGGAGCAGGTGGACCTCGGCGCCGAACGCCACGGCGAGCCGTCGGGCCAGGTCGAGGGCGACTCCGGCGGTGGGCGAGAAGTCCGTCGGAACCAGGATGCGGCGGGGTGGTGTGGCCATCGGGAACCTCCGGGTCCAGTATAGCCCCGGCATGGGAGAAGGGGGGGCGGGGATCGTGGTATGATCCGGTATCACGCGAACGAACTCGGGGTACGAGACCGATGGATGTCCGGCGTGGAGGCCGGTGCCCCTGTGACGGCCTTCCGTCTTCTCGCAGGTCTCGCGTGATGGGAGGTGAGTGCCCATGAACGATCGGCGGAGGAGTGAGCGCATTTCCGTGGGACGGGAGATCGTGGGCCGGGTCAGGGCCACGGTTCCCGCCCGGGTTGTGGACATCTCCCGGCATGGGGTGCAGGTTGAGATCCCGGCGGCACTCCGGCCCTCGGTGGCGTGCGACATCTGCATCCAGGCGCCGGATGGCGAGCTCAGGGTCAGGGCGAGGGTCCAGCGGTGCCGTGCCAGGGCACTCGCTCCATCGGAAGGCGGCGAGACGCTCCTCGTCTACCGGGCGGGCATGGAGTTCATCGGGTTGGACGACGAGACGTGGCGGCAGTTCGAGAAGCTCCTGGGTTCTCCGAGGTCCTCCCGCGAGGGCGGGGAGGGTTCCTCCGGTGGCGGCACGCGCCGGAAGGGGCCGGTCCGGATCAAGGTCGACCCGGAGTTCATCCGCAAGCGCCTGGAGTAGGCTATTATTGAACCCGGAGAGGGTTCCCGCTGCGGGCCGTCTCCATATCGTGAACATCGCGGAGAGCGGAGGGAGCAGACCATGAGTATCGTGAAAGTCATCGAGGTGATCGCATCATCGAAGGTCGGGTGGGACGACGCCGCCAGGCAGGCCGTGAAGGAAGCCTCGAAGACGGTCAAGAACATCAAGCATTTCTACGCCGAGAACATGACGGCCGTGGTGGAGGGCGACGACATCGTCGAGTACCGCATCAACGGCAAGATCTCCTTCGTCGTCGAGGACTGAGCCCCGTCCTGTGGGGCCTTCGGCGAGGTGTTCGGGTGGGGCCCTGAAGACCGGTGCTGTGGTGTACCGCGCGCCCGAGACTGTTACGGGTGCGTAACTTGTTTTGCCTATCTGGCCGGGACTCAGGACTTTCCATGCTCTCGATGGAGGCCCCTCTCCTCCATCCCTGCCTGATGTTACTGATCAGTAACATTCCAGGCCGCTGGCGAACGCCGGCTCTCGTTCCATAAATCAAGGACATTCAGTGGCTTGAGGCTTCCCGATACGCCTGTTTCCGTGGCATGGGCGTTGCACGGTGGCGTCGTGATGGCGACGGCACCGCGGTCTCCGACGTTTGGCGGGCTTCTCGGGAAGCACCGGGCCGCCCTTCTGGCCTGCTGGAGGGAGGCGGCCTTGGAGGTCTACCCCGACGAGACGCGCCGGTTCCTCCTGCGGGAGAAGGACCGCTTCCAGAACCCCGTGGGTGCCGTCCTCGCGAGCACGCTGGAGGATCTCCTGGACGGGCTCCTCGATGGCGCGCCCGGCGGGGAGCTCGCGGCGAGGTGCGACGGCCTGATCCGGGTCCGGGCGGTCCAGGACCTGGGCGCGGCCCGTTCTGTCGGCTTCGTCTTCGCCCTGCGGGAGGCTGCGCGGAGTCTCCTGGCCCACGAGGACGACGGTGCGGCGGTCCTCCTGGAGCTCCAGGAGCTGGACCGCCGCCTGGATCGCCTCGCACTGGTGCTCTTCGAGCGCTACGTGGCCTGTCGCGACGAGATGGCCGGAATCCGTGTGCGGGAGGGGCAGCGTCGGGTGGCGGTGCTCCTGAGACGGCTGGAACGGCTGGAGTCCGGAGGGGCGGAGACCCCCCCTCCGGTGGGGAGTCCTGAGCTTCGAGACAAGGGAGGTTGCAACCCATGAGAGCCTGGTCGGCGTTGGCAATCGTGGTGGTGCTGCTGGGGGTGGCGTGGGTCGCCTCCGGGACGGGAGGGGGGCAGGCCGTCATCGGGACCGTGATCCCGTACCTCGCGGTGGCCCTGTTCCTCGCAGGGATGGTGGCCCGGGTGATCGGATGGGCCCGCTCGCCCGTCCCGTTCCGGATCACAACCACCTGCGGACAGCAGCGGTCGCTGCCGTGGATCCCCTCGGCGACCCTGGACAACCCCCACACAGGCTGGGGGGCTGTCCGCAGGATGGTGCTGGAGGTGCTGCTGTTCCGGTCGCTCTTCCGGAACACCCGCAGCGAGCTCAGGCCCACCGAGAGGCTGGTGTACGAGTCGGACAAGGTTCTCTGGGTGGCGGCCCTGGCCTTCCACTGGAGCTTCCTGGTGATCCTGCTCCGGCACCTGAGGTTCTTCCTGGAGCCGATTCCCCGCCTGGTCCCGCTGCTGGAGACCGTCGATGGCTTCTTCCAGCTGACGGTTCCCACCCTCTTCCTCACGGATGCCCTCATCGTGGCGGCGCTCCTCTATCTCCTGGGCCGGAGGGTCCTCAACGTCCAGCTGCGCTACCTCTCGCTCGCCGCCGACTACTTTCCCCTCTTCGTCCTGCTGACCATCGCCACCACGGGGATCCTCATGCGGTACGTCACGAAGGTGGACCTGGTGGGTGCCAAGGAGCTGGCCATGGGGCTGGTGACCTTCCACCCGGTGGTCCCCCAGGGGATCGGGACCCTCTTCTTCGTGCACCTGTTCTTCGTGAGCGTGCTGTTCGCCTACTTTCCTTTCTCCAAGCTGGTCCACATGGGGGGCGTCTTCCTGAGCCCCACGCGGAACCTGGCCAACAACAACCGCGCCCGGCGCCACGTCAGCCCCTGGAACCCCGAGGTGAAGGTCCACACCTACGAGCAGTGGGAAGAGGAGTTCCGGGACAAGCTGGTGGCGGCCGGAATCCCCCTGGACAAGGAGTGAGCGATGGCGGAGAAGAGCCCGCAGGAACTGCTGCAGATCGACTACCGCCCGCCCCGGCGGGACTGGATGGACCCCTCCATCGACTTCGAGGCCCGCCGGGGAACCTGGTCGTACCCCGCCGCTCCGAAGAACCTGGAGTACCTGGGGTTCCCCAACCCGCGGGAGTGGTCGCCCACGGACGAGGACTGGAAGCTGCCCGACAACTGGCAGGAGATCATCCACCAGGGGCTGAAGGACCGGCTGGAGAGGTTCCGCTCCCTGAAGGTGTTCATGGACATCTGCGTCCGGTGCGGGGCGTGCGCCGACAAGTGCCACTTCTTCATCGGTTCGGGTGATCCCAAGAACATGCCGGTGCTCCGGGCGGAGCTGCTGCGCTCCATCTACCGCAGGGACTTTACCACCACGGGGAAGATCCTGGGACGGCTGGCCGGGGGGAGGGAGCTCACGGCCGAGGTCCTCAAGGAGTGGTACTACTACTTCTACCAGTGCACCGAGTGCCGCCGCTGCTCGGTGTTCTGCCCCTACGGGATCGACACGGCGGAGATCACCATGATCGCCCGGGAGCTCCTCAACCTGGTGGGGCTCAACATCAACTGGGTGATGGAGCCGGTGGCCAACTGCGACCGCACGGGGAACCACCTGGGCATCCAGCCCCACACGTTCAAGGACAACATCGAGTTCCTCTGCGACGAGCTGGCCGACATCACCGGGATCAAGATCAGCCCCTCCATCAACCGCAAGGGCGCCGAGGTCCTGTTCATCGTGCCCTCGGCCGACTACTTCGCGGACCCCGGCATCTTCACCTTCATGGGGTACCTCCTGCTCTTCGAGCACATCGGCCTGGACTACACCCTGAGCGCCTACGCCTCGGAAGGCGGCAACTTCGGGCTCTTCACCTCCCACGAGACCATCAAGCGGCTCAACTACAAGATGTACGCCGAGGCGAAGAGGCTGGGGGTCAGGTGGATCCTGGGCGGGGAGTGCGGCCACATGTGGCGGGTTGTCCACCAGTACATGGACACGCTCAACGGGCCGGCGGACTTCCTCGAGGTGCCCCGGTCGCCCGTCACCGGGACCGTGTTCGAGAACGCCGCCTCCACGAAGATGACCCACATCTGCGAGTTCACGGCCGACCTCATCGCCAACGGCAAGCTCAGGCTCGATCCCTCGCGCAACGACCACCGCCGGGTGACCTTCCACGATTCCTGCAATCCCGCCCGGGCGATGGGGATCCTGGAGGAGCCCCGCCACATCCTCAGGACGGTGTGCAACAACTTCTTCGAGATGCCGGACAACACCATCCGCGAGCAGACATTCTGCTGCGGTGGCGGGGCGGGGCTGGGCAACGACGAGAACATGGAGATGCGGCTGCGGGGAGGCCTTCCCCGGGCCAACGCCGTGAAGTTCGTCCACGAACGGCATGGCGTGAACCTGCTGACCTGCATCTGTGCCATCGACAGGGCCACCCTGCCCCCGCTCGTGGAGTACTGGGTCCCCGGCGTGGAGGTCTCCGGGGTCCACGAGCTGGTGGGCAACGCCCTGGTGATGGATGGGGAGACCCGCCGGACCACGGACCTGAGGGGTGAGCCGCTCGAGGGGGTTGCGGATGAACCCTCTCCGGAGGCGGAGGAGGCGAGCCATGTATGACGGAGGGAAGATCGTCGCCGGCCTCGTGGTGTTCCTCGTCCTGGTGACGGTGCCCGTCTGGCTGAACGCCCTGGCGGGCGGGACGCCCCGGGCACCGGAGCTCGAGCTGCCCCGCGACGAGAGCCGGTGCGTGGAGCCCGCTGCGGTGATGCGGGCCACCCACATGGAGCTGCTCGACACCTGGCGGGACAGCGTGGTGCGTTCCGACGATCGCTTCTTCACCCTCGAGGACGGCCGGAGGGTGGAACGCAGCCTGAGCCGGACCTGCCTGGGGTGCCACGACAGGAAGGATGCCTTTTGCGACCGCTGCCACGACTACCTGGCGGTCTCGCCCTACTGCTGGGATTGCCACGTGATCCCCGAGGGCGGGACGGCCCTGGCGGCGGCGGGAGGGGGTGTGCGATGACGGTGGACCGGAGAACGTTCCTCAAGATCGCGGGCCTCGGAGCGCTGGGGACCACGGGGGTGTACTCGCTGCCCGTGCTGGGATCGCCGGAGAGCGGTCCGGGGGGGCACGGGGTGCCGGCCCCGGGTGGGACGCGGTGGGGCATGGTGATCGACCTGGCGGCGTGCCGCCACGACGAGGGGTGCCGGGACTGCATCGAGGTCTGCGGCAGGGTCCACAACGTCCCCCACCACGACGATCCCCGCCACGAGATCAAGTGGATCTGGAAGGTGCCCTACCCCGAGGCCTTCCCCATGCAGCAGCACGAGTACCAGGAGCCGGCGCTGCTGGGGATGGCCGTCCCGGTGATGTGCAACCACTGCGACAACCCCCCCTGTGTGAGGGTCTGCCCCACACAGGCCACGTGGAAGCGGTCCGACGGGGTCGTCATGATGGACTGGCACCGCTGCATCGGCTGCCGCTACTGCATGGCGGCCTGCCCCTACGGCTCCCGGAGCTTCAACTGGGTGGAGCCCCGGGAGGCGCTGGAACACCAGGACCCCGGGTTCCCCACGCGGACCCGTGGCGTGGTGGAGAAGTGCAACTTCTGCGAGGAACGGCTGGCGAAGAACGAGCTTCCGGCCTGTGTGACCGCCTGCCCGCACGGGGCGCTGACCTTCGGCAACCTGGCGGACCCCGACTCGCCCGTGCGGCGGATCCTTGCGGGGCGCATGGCGATCCGCCGGAAGCCCTCCCTGGGGACCCACCCCGAAATCTTCTACCTGGTGTGAGGTGACCATGCTGGAGAACGCCTTCCACGGAGACCGCCGGTACTGGACCTGGATCGGGTTCCTCCTCGTCCTCATGGGCGTCGGGGCCTTCTTCTACCTCCAGCAGCTGAGGTACGGCCTGGGAATCACCGGCATGAGCCGGGACGTGAGCTGGGGGTTCTACATCGCGCAGTTCACCTTCCTGGTGGGGATCGCCGCCTCGGCCGTGATGGTGGTGCTGCCCTACTACCTCCACGACGTGAAGGTCTTCGGGCGGATCACGGTGCTCGGAGAGTTCATCGCCGTGTCGGCCGTCACCATGTGCCTGGCCTTCATCATCATCGACCTGGGCCAGCCCCAGCGGGCGCTCAACATGGTGCTCCACCCGAGTCCCCGGTCCATCCTCTTCTGGGACATGATCGTGCTCAACGGCTACCTGGTGCTCAACGTGATCATCACGAGGGTCACGCTGGACGCCGAGCGCAACGGCGAGGCGCCCCCGCGCTGGATCAGGCCGGTGATCATCCTGTCCATCCCCTGGGCCATCAGCATCCATACCGTGACGGCGTTCATCTACTCGGGCCTCGCGGCGCGGCCCTTCTGGATGACCGCCATCCTGGCGCCCCGATTCCTGGCCTCGGCCTTCTCCTCGGGTCCCGCCCTGCTGATCCTGCTCTGCCTGATCCTGATCCGCTTCACGAAGTTCGACCCGGGCTGGGAGGCCATCCAGAAGCTGGCCCTGGTGGTCACCTACGCGGTGCTGGCCAACATCTTCTTCGTGCTCATGGAGCTGTTCACGGCCCTGTACAGCGACATTCCGGAACACCTCCTCCACTTCAGGTACCTCTACCTCGGCCTCGACGGGCACCACGAGCTGGTGCCCTGGATGTGGACGTCGGCCTTCCTGGTGGTGGCCTCGGCGGTCATCCTGGTGACCCCGAGGCTCCGGAGGCAGAAACGCTGGCTGGTGGCGGCCTGCATCGGCGTTGTGGTGGCCATGTGGATCGAGAAGGGCCTGGGGATGGTGGTCACGGGCTTCGTACCCTCGCCGCTCGAGACGGTGACCCGCTACGTTCCGACCTTCCCCGAGGTGGCCATCACCGTGTCCGTGTACGCCCTGGGAGCCCTCATGGTGACGGTCTTCTATCGGATCGCCCTGTCCGTCCGCGGGGAGCTGGCGGGATAGGGAGGCGGGGTGGGCGCCGCGGCGCGCTCCGTTGTGGTGGTCGGCGCCTCGGCGGCGGGGCTCCGGTGCGCGTGCCGGCTGGCGAGGCTCCAGCCCTCCTGGGACGTCCTGGTGGTGGAGGAGCGGGAGGTCTTCTCGTACGGGGCCTGCGGCCTGCCCTACGTGCTCTCGGGGGACATCGGCGAGGCCGAGGAGGTCCGGAGGACCGCCTGGGGCGTGGTCCGCGACGCGGAGTTCTTCGACGCCTGCAAGGGCGTGAGGGTACTCCCGGCGACGCGCGCCGTGGAGGTCCGTGACGGGGTGCTCGCCGTGGAGGGCCCGTCGGGCCGTGAGGAGCTCCCCTGGGACGAGCTCGTCCTGGCCACCGGCGCCCGGGCCCGCCGCCTTCCCGGCCAGCCCGACCATCCCGCGGTCCGCACCTTCCACACCTGGGACGACGTGGAGCCGCTCAGGGAGGGGCTGATCCGGGGCCGCATCGGGTCCGTGGCCGTCGTGGGCGCCGGGCCCATCGGGTGTGAGCTGGCGGAGGCGTTCGTGGCCATGTGGGGGGCGGAGGTGACGCTGCTGGAGGCCATGGCCCACCCCCTCCCCGGCCTGCTGGGTCCCGAGGCCGCCGCGGTGGCCACCGGTGTCCTCAAGAGCGAGGGTGTCGCGGTGCGTTGCGGTGCCCCCGTGGAGGCCATCGAGCCCGCCGGGGAGGGCGTGGTGGTGACCGCGGGGGGAGAACGGCATGCGGTGGACACCGTGGTGGTGGCCGTCGGGGTGGAGCCCGCCGTGGAGCTGGCCCGCACCGCCGGCGCGGCCCTGGGACCCACCGGCGCCATCGCGGTGGACGAGCGTCTCGCCACCAGCGTGCCCCACGTCTGGGCGGCCGGCGACTGCATCGAGTGCCGCCACGCCGTCACGGACGGCCCGGTCCACCTCCCCCTGGGGTCGCTGGCGAACCGCCAGGGGAGGATCCTCGCCAACGTCCTGGCGGGGCGGGACGACCGGTTCGGACCCGTGGCGGGTTCGGTGGCGGTGAAGGTCTTCGACCTGGAGGTGGCGGCGGTGGGCTGCTCCCTGGAGCGGTCCCTGGCCCACGGTCTCGATGCCGCGGCCGTCTGGATGACCACGGACGCTGCGGCCCACTACTGGCCGGAGTCCTCGAACCTCCACCTCTGCCTGGTGTACGAGAGGGGCACGGGGCGCGTGCTGGGCCTCCAGGCGGTGGGGCGCCGTGGTGCGGTCCGGGCCGTGGACGTGGCGGCCCAGCTGGTGGCCCGCGGGGGGACCCTCGGGGAGCTGGAGCACCTGGAGCATGCCTACGCGCCGCCCTTCGCACCGGCCCTGGACCCCGTGGCTGTGGCGGCCTCCGTGGCGCTCAACGCCTGCGAGGGCGTGACCTGCACCGGACCGCTGGAGCCACCCCCCGGCCGGGTCCTCGATGTCCGGCTTCCCGAGGAGATCGGGGAACGCAGGACCCCGTTCCGCGAGGTGCTGGAGCTCCCCCTGCACGAGCTCCGCCGGGCAGAGGTGCCCGGCGGTCCCGGGGAGCTTCTGGTGGTGTGCGAGCGCGGGACCCGCTCGGCGGAGGCCGTGAGGCTCCTGGCAGCCCGCGGGGTGACCGCGCGCTACCTGGGGGGCGGCCTCCTGTGGCGGTGGGCTGCCGGGAACGGACAGGGGGGGGCGTCGTGAGCGTTTCCGGAGCCGGCATCGTGCAGGTGGGCCTCGACCACAGGGACGTGGGCGCGGAGGCCTACGAGCGCCTGCTGGCCTCGGGATGGTGTTCCGGCCGGCCGGAGCTGCCCGTGGGTGCCGGCATGGTGGCGCTGGCCACCTGCCACCGCCGGGAGCTCTACCTGGAGGGGGTGGATCCGGCGCGGGCCCTGGCGCTCTTCGGCGAGTGGGCCGGGGCGGTGGCACCGCCGGAGATCCCCCCGCGGATCCGGGTGGGTGTGGAGGCCGGGCGTCACCTGCTCCGCGTCACGGCGGGGCTGGAGTCGGCAGTGCTGGGGGAGGACCAGATCCTGGGGCAGGCCCGGGAGGCCTACCGGCGCGCCTGTGCCGACCGGCGGGCGGGCCCGGTCCTCCACCGTCTGTTCCACGCCGCGTTCCGGGCGGGCAAGCGCGTCCGGACCGAGACGGAGCTCGGCCGGGGGGGGCGTTCCCTGGCCGGTGTGGCGGTGTCCTGGCTCGCGTCGGCCGTGGGCGGCCTGAAGGGACGGCGGGTTCTCGTGCTCGGTGCCGGCGAGATGGCGGCCGTTGCGGCGCAGCGGCTGGTCAGGCGGGGAGCCGGCGAGCTCGTGGTGGCCAACCGGACGCTGGAGCGGGCCCGGGAGCTGGTCCGCCGGGCGGGGGGGCGAGCGGTCCCCTGGAGCTGGTGGCCCGGGCTGCTCGCGGAGATGGACGGTCTCGTGTGCGCCACCGGCGCCCCGGAGCCCGTGGTCCGGCGGGAGCACCTGGGGCCGGCCGTGGGACGGCTGGCGGTGGTGGATCTCGCCGTGCCGCGGAACGTGGAGGTGCCGGAGGAGCGGGATCGTGGGGTGGTGGTGGCCGGGGTGAGCGAGCTGGTGGGCCGGCTGGCCGGCGAGGAGAGGGCGCGCTCCGCCTCCGTGGGGGCCGCGGAGCGGATCGTTGAGGAAGAGCTCGGAACGTGGACCGGATGGCTGCAGGCCAGGGGAGAGGGGGCCGTCCGGCGGGGTAGGGGTACAGGAGGGCGAAGGGTTGTGAGCGCCGGCTGAGGCCGGGGACACTCGAGCGCCCGGAAACGGCAGGGGGGGAACGATGTTTCCGGTGATGTTGCAGGTGGCTGGGCGATCCTGCCTGGTGGTGGGTGGGGGGGGTGTCGCCCTGCGCAAGGCCCAGGCCCTGGTGGCGGAGGGGGCGAAGGTGACGGTGGTGGCGCCCGAGGTGGTGGCGCCCCTGGAGGAGATGGCCGCACGGGGGGAGCTCGAGATCGAGCGGCGGCCCTACAGGCCGGGAGAGGCGGCGGGCCACCGGCTCGTCCTGGCGGCCACCGATGACCGCGAGGTGAACCGGCGCGTCTTCGACGACGGCGAGGCCGCGGGGGTCTGGGTCAACGTGGCGGACGACCCGGAGCTCTGCGCCTTCCACCTGCCGGGGCGGGTCAGGAGGGGGAGCCTGGAGATCGACATCTCCTCCGGAGGGAACGCCCCCTTCGCCGTGCGGCGGCTCAGGAGCCTCTTCGAGGCCCGCCTCGAACCCGAGTGGAGCGAGTGGATGGAGGCCGCGGCGCGGTTCCGCCGGATGGTGCTGGCCAGTGGCCTGGACCGGGCCGCCCAGGAGGCGGCCTTCGATCGCTTCATGGAGCGGACGGTGGACGGCGAGACCCTGCGGATCCGGGTGCCCGGCGATGAGGAGATGGCCTCGTGGATCGGATCGGGACCCAGCCGGGAGGGCGCCGCACCCACGGGTTCACCGGAACCCTGTGGCCCGGAACGCGACGGGAAGGGGTTCGTCACGCTGGTGGGGGCGGGCCCCGGGTGCCCGGGGCTGCTGACGGTCCGGGGGAGGCGGCGTCTCATGGAGGCCGACGCGGTGGTGTTCGACCGGCTGGCGACCGGTGCGCTGCCCACGGACCTTCCTCCCGAGACCGAGCTGCACCCCGTGGGCAAGACCGCCGGACGCCACCCCGTGCCCCAGGAGGAGATCGTCGCCCTGCTGCTCCGGCTGGCCCGCGAGGGCAGGAAGGTCGTCCGGCTCAAGGGCGGGGATCCCTACATCTTCGGCAGGGGCGCGGAGGAGGCCGCGGTCCTGGCCTCGGCCGGGGTGCCCTTCGAGGTGGTCCCGGGGGTCACCTCGGGGATCGGTGGCCTGGCGTGGGCCGGGATTCCCGCCACCAACCGGCGGGAGGCGGTCCGGGTGACCCTCCTGACCGCCCATGAGTGCAGCAAGCCGGAGGGTTCCCAGGTGCGCTGGGACCTGCTGGCCAGGGACCCGGCCGCCACCCTCGTGGGGTACATGGGCCTCACGGTGCTGCCCGACGTGGTCGCCCGGCTCCTGGAGGAGGGAATGGACCCGGCGACGCCGGCGGCCGTGGTGGAGAGGGCGGCCACCTCGGCCCAGCGGAGGGTCGTCGCCACGCTCTCCGGGCTTCCAGAGGCGGTGGCCGCGGCGGGCCTGAGGCCCCCGGCGCTCTTCGTGATCGGCCCCACGGTTCGCCACGCGGAGGAGCTGGACTGGTTCGCCCGGCGGCCCCTGGCAGGGCAGCGCCTGGCGGTGATGGCCCGTCACAGGGAGCTCGTGGAGGCCCTGGAGGACGGAGGCGCCGAGGTGGTGGTCCTGCCGTTGCCGGTGACGCCCGCCGCGCGGCTCGTGGCGGCGTGCCGGCCCCTGACGGGGTGTGTCCTGCTGGACCCTGCCGAGGTGGAGGTGATGGACGAGGAACGTCAGGCCGGGGCCTGGGGGGACGATCCTGTGGCATGGTGTGTGGGAGAGCCGGCCGCACAGCGGGCGCGGGACCTGGGGTGGCCCCGGGTGTGGTCGCTTTCCGTGGAGGTGGGCTGTGAACGCCTGGTGGACGAGATCGCCGCTCGGTAGGGCCGTGCTGGGGGTGGTCCTGGTTCTTTCGGCCGGGATCGCTGCCGGTGGGATGCAGCGGGCCGGAGGGCCGGCTCCACGGGTCGAGCCGCTGCGCCTGGGGGTGGTCGGGTTCTACAACCCCAGGCTCATGTACCTGAAGTACCAGGAGCTGGTGGACTACCTGACGGAGACCACGGGGCGGAGGTGGGAGCTGGTCATCGGATCCAGCTACGAGGAGACCGTGGAGGGGCTGTGCTCGGGGACGCTGGACCTGGCGTACCTGGGTCCCTTCACCTACGTGCAGGCCCACGCCCGGTGCGGTGCCCTGCCGGTGGTGCGATTGCGGACACTGGGCCGGGAGACCTATCGGAGCCTCATGCTCGTGCGAACGGACAGCCCCATCCGGGAGGTCTCGGACCTCGGGGGCAGGCGTTTCGGGTTCGGGTCTCCCCTCTCCACCTCCTCCCACCTGGTGCCGCGGGCGATCCTCATGGAGGCGGGCCTTGCTGCGGGCAAGGATGTGGAGTGCCGGTACTTCCGGCATCACGAACGGGCGGCCCGGGCCGTGCTCCTTGGCGAGGTGGAGGCCTGCGGCGTCCGTGACATCGTGGGGGAGAAGTACGTGGGTCGGGGCCTGAGGGTGCTGGCGCGCTCGGATCCGATCCCGAACTTCCCGCTGGTGGTGGGACCGGGCGACGACGGCACCATCCGCCGGATGATCGTCCGGGCGCTGCTGGAGGTGCCGCAGAAGGAGCCGGCCGTCCGTGCGAGGATGGGGTGCTGGGACCGGGAGCTTGCCGGGGGGTTCCTGCCGGCAGCCGATGCCGACTACGACGGGGTGAGGGTCCTGGCCAGGCGGGTCTTCGGTCCCCGGGCGCTGCTGCTCGGGCCCGGGGCGCTGCAGTGCGGGGGAGGTGACTGATCCATGTTCCGGCTGGGCCTCCGGGCCAAGTTCTTCCTGTACTCCAACACCCTCATCGTGGTGACCATGATGCTGGTGACCGCGCTGGCCCTGGTCCACGAGAAGAGGCTGCGGTACGAGGCCATCGAGAAGAGGGGCCTCTCGCTGACGGAGGCACTGGCCATTCCCATCACCGACGCGCTGCTCTACGAGGAGATGGGCCTCGTGGAGGAGAGCGGGCTCATCGAGAACTACATCGAGGAGATCCTGGGGCGCAACCGGGACCTCATGCGGTACGTGATCGTGACCGATCCTCAGGGGATCGTGACCCACACCAACCGGTGGGAGCTGCTCGGCAAGCGGTTCGACCGGGCCGTGGGACGGGAGGCCATCGGCAGGGAGCCCATCGTCGAGGCGCGTGTCACGGAGGACGGGGAAAGGGTCCTGGAGGTGCGGGCACCCCTGGCCATCTCAACCCGGTTCTGGGGCTCCATCACCGTGGGGTACTCGCTCCGGGCCATCGACCGGGAGATCCGGGAGCTGGCGCGGAAGGCGGCCATCATCGCCCTCATCCTCATGCTGGGAAACTCCATCATGACCGCCCTCTACGTGGAGACGCTCATCCGCCCGATCCTGGGGCTCTACCGCACCATGCGCCGGGCGGCCCGTGGCGACCTCACCGTGCGGGCGGACGACCGGAGGGCGGACGAGGTGGGAGGGCTGGCCCGGGCGTTCAACCACATGATGGACGAGCTGGAGGAGGCCAGGGAGCGGGAGAAGGCCCAGCAGGCCCAGCTGGCCCACACCGAGAAGATGGCTGCCGTGGGCACCCTCGCCGCCGGCGTGGCGCACGAGGTGAACAACCCGCTGGCGGGGATCCTCGGTTGCATCGAGAACCTGCGGGCCCATCCCGACGACGAGGAGATGCGGTACCGGTACCTGGACCTCATCGCAGACGGTGTGAAGCGGATCGAACGGACGGTCTCGAACCTGCTGGACTTCTCCAGGCCCCGTCCCATGCAGCCGGTTCCCACGTCGATCAACCACAATCTCCGGCATGTCATGGAGCTCACGGAGTACCAGGTGAGGAAGGCGGGGGTGGAGGTCCGGCTTCACCTCGACCCGTCCGAACCGCTGGTGCTGGCCGACCACTTCCAGATGGAGCAGCTGTTCCTGAACCTGGTGCTCAACGCCCTCCAGGCCATGCCCGACGGCGGTGAGCTGACCCTGAACACATCCCGCCGGGACGGGCAGGTTGTGATCGAGGTCCGGGACACCGGGGAGGGCATTCCACCGGAGGTCCTCGAGAGGATCTTCGATCCATTCTTCACCACCCGCGGGGTCGGGGAGGGGACCGGCCTGGGACTCACGGTGAGTGACACCATCGTCCGGTCACACCGCGGGACCATCGAGGTGGAGAGCACCGTGGGCCGGGGGACGGTGGTCCGTGTGACCCTTCCCGAGCTCTCGGATGCCGACGACGAAGGGGGTGCGTGATGGCTCTGCTCTGTGGCAACAGACTTCTCATCGTGGAGGACGAGCCCCTTCTGCGCATCACGATGGCGGACGCCCTGAGGAAGGAGGGGTGGGCGGTGGACGTGGCGGAGGACGGCGTCAAGGGCAACGCGCTCTTCGAGCGCTCGTTGCACGATGTGGTCCTCACCGACCTGGTGATGCCCCGGATGGACGGCATGGCGCTGCTCAAGAGGATCAAGGCGCTGCAGCCCGACACCACCGTGGTGATCATCACCGCCCACGGCTCCGTGGATCGTGCGGTGGAGGCCATGAGGGAGGGTGCGGCGGACTTCATCTCGAAACCGTTCTCCATGGCCCAGCTCCTGGTCCGTCTCAACAACGTGTGCTCGGTCCGGATGCTCAGGGAGCAGAACGTCCGCCTCCAGGAGCAGCTGGAGGAGCGGTTCTCCTTCTCCAACATCATCGGCAAGAGCAAGAAGATGTTCGAGGTCTTCGAGCTCATCAAGGTGGTGGCCGATTCCGAGGCCAGCGTCCTGGTCCTGGGGGAGAGTGGTACCGGCAAGGAGCTGGTGGCCTCGGCCATCCACTACAACTCACCCCGGAGGACCAAGCCGTACATCCGGGTGAGCTGTGCGTCGCTGCCCGAGTCGCTCATCGAGTCGGAGCTCTTCGGGTACGAGCGCGGGGCGTTCACGGGAGCCAGCGAGCGGCGCATCGGGCGGTTCGAGGCCGCCAGCGGCGGGACCCTCTTCCTGGACGAGATCGGTGAGCTCCCCCTCTCCTTCCAGGTCAAGCTGCTCCGGGTCCTCCAGGAGCGCCAGATCGAGCGCCTGGGTTCCAACCGTCCCATCGACATCGACGTCCGGTTCGTCGCGGCGTCGTTGCGGCCCCTGGAGGAGGAGATCGCCGAGAGCCGTTTCCGTGAGGACCTCTACTTCAGGATCAACACCGTGACCATCCAGCTCCCGCCCCTCCGCGAGCGGCGGGAGGACATCCCACTGATGGCGCAGTCGTTTCTCCAGGAGTTCGCCCAGGAGAGGGGCAAGGAGCTGGAGGGGTTCTCCGACGAGGTGCTCGAACGATTCGACAGTTACTCCTGGCCCGGGAACGTGCGGGAGCTGCGCAACGTGGTGGAACGGGCGGTGCTCTTCTCACGGGGACCGCTGGTGACGGCGGAGGCCCTCCCCGAGAACCTGATGGCCTCCGCAGGTCCCGTGGTCCGGGAGGCCGAGCCCGTCCGGAAGGTGGTGAAGCTCCAGGAGGCGGTGGAGAGGGCGGAGGTGGAGGCGATCCGCGCGGCCCTCTCGGCCACCGGTGGACGCCGGTCCGACGCTGCCGATCTCCTGGGGATCAGCCGGAAGACCCTGTGGGAGAAGATGCGGAACTACGGGATCCAGCACGATGGGTAGGTCTGCCGGACATCGTTCTCCGGGGCTCTCGCCGTGGGTGGGAATCGTGATCTGGAAAGGCGCCGGGGCAGGCCCATCGTTACCGGGAGGGTACGTGGGGACCTCCGTTGGCATGACGCCCGTTACACGGGTGTTACGAGCTGTACGGGGAGGCGGTGACGGTGGAACCTCCAATTGCCTGTCCTCTCAACAGGATGCACGTGACGACGTCTTCCCGTGTTCTGGCACACACCTTGCTTTTCCCGGTGTCGAGAGCGGACACGAGCCACCGTCCCCCCGGGGGATGGCGAGGCTCCAGGGAGGTGCAGGGGTCCGGAGTTGTCCGGGTTACGAGGGCCGGAACAACGATGGGCCGGGAATCAACGACGAACCAACCCCCCCCGGCGGGCACCGGGGTGACCTGGTGCCCGCCATATCCCACTCCTCTCCCGATCCTCCCACAGGGGAGAACGCCGCGCTCCGTGCGCGGCGTCCTTTTGTGCGTGGTCCCGGGATGGATGGGAGGAGGGCATGGTTCCGGTCGAGCGTGACGGGACGAGCGGGAGAGCTCGGGGGAGGACGATCATGAGAGCAACGTTCCGGAGAGTGAGCCTGGTGGTGGTGATGATGGTGGCCGGCATGGCCGGAGCGGGACAGCCCGCGCCGCGAGAGACCGGCACGGTGACGCGGGAGGCCGTGCGGGAGCGGCTGGCCGACATCCTGGCGGGAGAGGATTACGACAGGGTGGAGTTCGCCGTCAGCACCTTCGACCAGGCCATGGAATGGATCTACCTGGCCGTGGATACCTACCTGGACAGCGCCATCCCGAAGCTCGGTGGCCCGGGTCCGGCCGGGGAGTACGGTGCCGAGATCCTGGGTGGCCTCGAGGACCACAAGGTCCGGTGGGCGGATGACAACGGCCTGGACCTGGTTGGAGAACGGACGCTCCTGGTGAGCTCACCGGAGGAGGCCCGTCAGCTGGGGGAGCTCCTGCTCCGGACCGCCCTCCTGATCCGCGAGGCCGGGGTGGGGCACGGCGTGGCCATCCGGAGCGCGGCCCGCAAGGTCTTCGAGACCATGCTGCCGGTGGAGGGCACGGGGCAGTCCCTGGTGACCCAGTACGTGGTCAGGTTGCGGATGATGACGGAGTCCGACAGGAAGGCCCTCCTCGAGCTGCTCCGGGACTGAGGTCCGGCGGGGACGCCGTTCCGCCCTTCTCTCTGGAAGGCGGTCACGGATCCTGCGGGTCGCCGTGGGAGGTCGCGACGCTGGCCGGGAGGGCGGGGAGATACCGCCGGAACGTTCCGGCCTCGCCTGGTGCGGGGATGGATCAGTGCCCGCGCCCGCCGTCCTCCCGGTACCAGCTGATGCCGTTGTCCCAGACGATGATGCTCCCCCCGTCCTTGAGGCGTCCCTTGCAACAGCCAGGGCCGAAGCCCCCGATGAGGGTGTCCGGTCCGATGATGCGCCCGGAGACCCTGCGGTCCGGGAGCACGAAGGTGAGCATCCTGCCATCCTGGATGATCTCCAGGGGGCCGTCCGGGGTGGACCAGACGCCGCCCACAGCGGGTCCGCCTCCGGGTGGGAGCGGTGCCGGTGATGCCGCGGCGGGTTCCTGTGGTGCGGGGCCTGGGGGTGGTGCCGTGGCCGGCACGCCGGACTCGGGAGAGGTGGTGACGGATGGCGGCAGTGTCACTGGCGGTCTTTCCCAGGCGGTCGGAGTGGGTGAGGGCGGCCGGTGGTCCGCCGGCTGCGGCGTCGCGAACCATGGCACGGGAAGGCCCCGGCCCGGGATGGTGGCGCTCCCGGCCATGGGTGCGGCGTCCGCGCCGGGCGGAACGGTGGTCCCGACCCAGCCCTCCCAGATTTCCTGACCCTTCCCGGAGCCCCGGAGTAGCACGATGCGTCGCCCCGTCAGTGTCCCCGTGACAGGTGCGCCGAGGAGCGTTCCCTCCAGCCGGCCGCCAGGAGCCGCCACGAGGTGGAGCAGGCCCGAAGTGCCGTCGAGGTTCACGTTCCAGGTGTGACCGGCGGTCCTGCCGGGCGGCACGTCGTCGGCGGCCGTCAGTCCCGCGATGGCCAGCAGTGTGAGGAGAACCAGAACTGTGCGACGTCCCGAGATGACCATGTCAGCCCCCTGGAGCAGTGTAGCCCGGATCGTCTGGAGGTGTGCGCCCTCAACGCAGGGACCCCGGCACGGGCCGGGGTCCCTGGCCACCAGATGATGGGAGACTCAGAACTTGTACTGCCACTGGATGATCCAGCCGTCATCCTTGTAGCCGCCCTTTCCGGTCCAGCTTGTGGTGTCTCCGCTGGCGAGAATGTAGTTGAACACGAGCTTGTGCCGCTGGAAGTCGCGGGCCTTGTAGCGGAGCGGGACAAGGTACCAGTTGATACCGAGATAGGTATTGGAGAGATCAGAAGATCCCGCCGTCGGACTGTCGGCGGACGAATGATAGTGCTTGACGACGGCCTCGACGTTCTGGCCGACCATGTAGCCGAACATCAGGGCGAAGGTCTTCTGATCCCAGTCCCTGACACCGAGCAGATTGTGACCCGAGGTGTACTCGAGGGACCCTTCCCACATGGGATGGCTCGTGATGATGCCGGCGGACCAGACGCTGTAGTCCTCGGTGTTGGGTCCTCCGGCCTTCTGGGAGGTGCCATAGGCAATTTCCATGTGCAGCGGCCGGCCGTGGTCGTAGTGGAGGCGACCAACGTAGGCCAGCGCATCACCGATCACGGACTTGTTCCACTTCACGACCTTGGACCGACCGGCAGGATTGAAGATGCCGATGTCGTAGCCGAAACCGTAACCCCTGCGCTCACGGCCCATCTCCAGGCCGTTGCACTTCATCTTCTTGTCCTCCGGCTGGCCGATCAGGCGGCCGGAGAGCATGAGCCCGAAGTCGCGTTCGAGCGCCAGACCCTTGTCGAGGGAGTTGCGCTCGGCGATGTCCAGGTTCCAGCCCGGGTTCGTGAAGCTCATGTGCAACGGCGTCTTGATCATGCCGAGGCGGATGAACGCCGAGTTGGAGAACTTGTACGCCACGAAGGCGTCCTTGATCATCTTGGGGAGCCCGGCGTCGTCCTTCGTGTGGGACTGGTTGAAGTCCAGGAAGAGCTTGCCCGCGAGGGGGCCATGGAAATAGTTGAACCCAACACGGACTCGCTGAGCCTTGAAGAAGATGCCGCCTCCGGAGGACTGACCGTCTCCGCCTCGCAGCTCGAATTGCGAGAATCCGTAGATCTTGACCTTGATCTCCTTGTCACCCACCTTGTCCTTGAGTGTGATCTTGGCGTGGGCCGGGCCGGTGACCACCAGGGTCATGGCGAATGCCAGGACCATCACCAGGCTCAGGACCACCCGCGGAGTTCCGCTTCCCCCTTTTCGATGCATCGTGACCTCCTCGTTCGGTTTTTCGGGAGCCCGGCCCCGGCCTCGCCGGGGGAAGGCATCCCGTGTCACGTGAGGGGAGAGCAAGCTCTGTGCCAGATGTGAGAGATTTCACAATACGGCAACTATTTGTTTGACAGTGACTTGTGATTCAAAGTTCCCATGGGGAGCGACGCGGAGGAGATTACCGTTCCGTAACAGCGCTGAGCGGGAGTCTCACGAAATGTAGAGCCGCCGTAACGCCATGGTCCGGGCGGGAGGGGGGACGCGGAGGCGCCCCCGTTGCCGTGGGCGGCCCGGTGTCGCCCGGAGGTGTCGGCTCATGGGAACGGCCATGGGTGACAGGCCGGTGGTCACGGCTCCCGGGGGTGACTGCCGGACCGCTGTGGTGATGTCGGGTGTGGACACCTCCACCCTGGCGCTGGCGGTCCTTCCAGTGCTCCACCACCGGTTCAACCGGGGTCCCTCCGGAGACGGAGCGCAGGCATGCTCCGTGTCTTCGGGCGAGAGTCGATCCCCGGGGTCGACCCTGTCGCCGCGGTCCGGGAGGTTCCCTGGAGGCTTCAGGGGGCCGATGAGCCCGGTACCGCCGTGGTGGGGTCCCCTTCCTCGCGGGAATCCCGCGCGTGGAGGATCACCGTCTGGTTCTTGCCATGCGCCTTGGCGGCGTAGAGGGCCCGGTCCGCGAGCCGCAGCCACGTCTCCACATCGCCGCCAATTCCCTCGACGATGCCGATGGAGGCGGTCAGCGAGATCCTGGTGCCGTCCAGTGCCAGCCCGATTCCCGTGACGGCTTCCCGGATGCGGTCGGCCAGGGCGCAACCCACCGAGGCGGGGCTGTCGGGAAAGAGCAGGAGGATCTCGTCCCCCCCCAGCCGGGCCGCATAATCCTTGGTGCGGATCACCGATTCGATCTCCTGGGCCAGCGCCATGAGCACCCTGTCCCCGGTCTCGTGGCCGTGGCGGTCATTGATGAGCTTGAAGTCGTCCACATCGGCCAGGGCCAGTACAAAGGGCCTGTTGTGTGTGATGGAATCCCGGATCTCCCTCTCGAGGCGTTCCACGGCGTCACGCCGGTTGGCGAGCCCGGTGAGGTCGTCGGTTCTCGAGAGCCGTTCCACCTGGCAGTAGGCCTCCTCCAGCTCGCGGTTCTTCCGCCTCACCTCCAGCGCCGCGCGGGTGCGGACCCGGACGAGGAGCGCGAGGCCCAGGACGAGGACCGCGGCGAGCAGAAGCGCCACCTGCAGGAAGCGGTTGGCCATTCGCTGGCTCGCCTCCTTCTCACGAAGAAGTGCCAGTTCTCGTTCCCTGGCATTGGCATCGTAGGCAATGCGGAGACGGGAGATGTTGGAGACCTTCGTGGCATCGAGCAACGTACTCTGGAGCTTCTCCCGGGCCCGGAGGTGGGCGTTCGCCTCCCGGTGGCGCCCGAGGGCTTCCAGTACCGAGGCGAGATCGGCGTGGAGCTCTCCCCGTGTGTGGGTATCCGAGAGCTCCTTGGCAAGGGTGAGAGCCTTCCTGTAGGATTCCAGGGCCGCCTCCATGTTGCCCCGTGCCTTCTCGAGGTCCCCGAGCTCCACCAGGTTGTGGAGCATGCCCCGTTTTCTTCCGATCTTCCGGCAGATCTCCCGGGATCTCTCGATGGCCCTTGCCGCCTCGGTGTAACGGCCCAGCTCGGTCCAGGTGGACGCCAGGTTCGTCAGGGCCATGGAGAGCAGGGCGTCGTTACCGATCCCCCGGGCCAGGTCGCGGGCCTTCCCGTACTCCTCGAGCGCCTCCCCGAACCGTTCCCGGTCAAAGAGAAGGTTCCCGATATTGAGCGTCACGCCGGCCAGTCCGAGATCGTACCCTTCCCTGCCATAGATGGAGGCAGCCTCCCGAAACTCGGCGAGTGCCTGGTCCAGGACCCCGGTCCTCTGGAGCACGTTGCCCGTCATCACGTGGAGGTGTCCCACGGCGAGGCGCTGGGTCCTGTCAGGATCGGTGATGCGTCCGAGCTGCTCCCGGGCCTTCAGGAAGGCCTCCATGGCCAGCTCGTAGCTGCCGAGCCGGTAGTCCACGTCACCGATCCGTCGCCAGGAACGGCTCAGGCCCCAGGGGTTGTCCGCCATCTCGAAGAGCCGACGGGCCGTGTGGAACTCGTCCAGGGCCTCGCGAAGCTTTTCCTCCTCCAGGAGGACGCTTCCCAGTGCGTGGTGGGCCTCGGCCTCCGGGACGGTGGCCCCGAGCCGCCGTGCCCTGGCGATGGCCTCCCCGGCCGCACGCTTCCGGACCGCCGTGTCACGCCCGCCGTCAATGGCGGCGTCCAGCAGGACCTGAAGCCTCTCCGAGGATGGCCGTGGCGCCGAAGGCGGGTCTGCCCGCACGTTCCCGGCGAGGACCAGGAGGCAGAGTGGCGCAAGGATCCGGACGGCCTGTCCCATGAGCCTGCAGTATACCGCCCGTGAGGACGGCTGGCGAACCGGTACGGGGGATGGGGAGCTCCCGGAGTGGTTCGCGGTTCATGCCGCGAGGAACAGGAGATCCACCTCGGGGCCCGGGACGCACCGCTCCGGCTCCCGGAGAGTCCGGTCCCTGGCCGTCGCACCGGGCGTCCGGGCCGACGGCCGCCGCAGGCTCCTCCTCACTCCACCACCGGCGTGGGAGGGATCTCCGGAACCAGCTCCCGGTAGAGCTCCTCGCGTTCGGCCATCTCGCCGGCTCTTCGCCGGTTCCTGATGTACCACGACGTGAAGGACGAGCTCTTCACACCACGGACGATGTTCTCCAGGTCCCTGTACATCTGTGGGTCGTTGATGAAGGCGCCGGCGGTGCCCTCCCCCCGGTCGAGCTTGTCCGCCACGGATCGCAGGGCGTGGACCAGTCCCCGGAGGTCATCCAGGAAGCTGTCGGCGTACTCCCTGTCCCCGAGAAGGCGGGGGAGGGTCCCCTGGCCGGAGACCAGCTCCCCGGCGGCGGCGGCCAGGGCCCGGGAGGCCTCGTGGAGCGACGCCAGCGTCTCCGCGACCAGGCGGGCACCCTCCGGGTCGCGGACCAGGGCCGACCAGGCCGTGTCCTCCCGCTGCATGTCCCGGGAGATCCCCTCGGTGACTTTCCGGATGGCCGCCGCCGTGGCGGCCATGTCGTCGAACAGCCGCCCGCCGAGCTCGTCGTCGGTCACCAGCCGGCCAAGAACACCCCTGCCGTCCTTGACTCCCCGGACGATGTCCCGGAGATCGCTGATGGTCGCCATGAGGTCCTCGCCACTGGTCCGTCCCCCCCCGGAGGGCGCCAGGAGCTGTCCCAGCAGCCCGTGCCCCTGCTCCGCGTTCTCCAGGATCACGCGGAGGCTCGAGGAGATGGCCAGGAGGTTCTCCATGAGGTCCTCGCCGCCGGTCAGAAAGTGTTCCAGCTCGGCCGGGTTCTGCCCGGTGACCTCGGCGCCTTCCAGGACCCTCGGCCTGTCGGGCGAGCCGCCTGCCAGCTTGAGGTAACGATCCCCCAGGAGTCCGACGGTCTTGATGGAGGCCACCGTGTCCTCCCGGATACGGTCGGTGAACCGGGAGTCCACCTTGAAGTGGACGGTGATCCCGGTGGCGGTGGGGTCGGTGGGCAGCTCGATGCTCTCCACGTACCCCACCGTGACCCCGTTCAGCTCCACGGGCGCACCCGGGCGCAGGCCGAGGACATCCCGGAACACCGTGTGGTATTTCGTGTGGCGGATGAAGAGCTGCTGTCGCTTGCCGATGATGAAGATGCCAGTGGCCACCACGATCAGCGCCACCAGGACCAGGATGCCGATCCTCAGATTCTGCCGGGTCTCATCACGCATGGAGGCCTCCCGCGGCGAAGAACTGGCGGACCCGTTCCGGTCCCTCCCGTGCCGCCTCGTCCGGCGTGCCGGAGTAGATGAACCGTCCCTCATGGAGGAAGACGATGCGCGTGGCGACGCGCACCACCAGGGGGATGTCATGGGTCACCACCACCGACGTGACGCCGAGGCGCTCGTGGAGCGACCGGATGAGGTCGGCGATGGTCTTCCCGGTGAGGGGGTCGAGACCGGTGGTGGGCTCGTCGTACAGGATGATCTCCGGCCTGAGGGCCAGTGCCCGTGCCAGGGCAGCCCGCTTTCTCATGCCGCCCGAGAGCTCCGACGGGAAGAGGTTCTCGGTTCCCTCGAGCTCCACCATGGCCAGGAGCTCCTCCACCAGCTCCTCCAGCTCTCCGGGCGATGGGGAGCCGTGTTCCAGCACGGGGAAGGCGATGTTGTCGAAGACGTTCATGGAGTCGAAGAGGGCCCCTCCCTGGAAGAGGTAGGAGACCTTGAGCCGGATCGAGAGGAGCTGCCGCTCGTCGAGCTCGGAGACGGGCTCGGACAGCACCGTGATGGATCCCGAATCGGGATGAAGGAGCCCGTTGATCAGCTTGAGAGTCACTGTCTTGCCGGTCCCCGAGCCTCCCAGGATTGCCACCGTCTCCCCACGGCCGATCTCCAGGTCCACACCGCGGAGCACCCGCTTGTCCCCGAACGACCGGACGACGCGACGGAAGGAGATGGCGGGTTCCATCAGAAGCTCAGGAACAGCTTGGTGAGGAAGAAGTCACTGATCAGGATCCCGATGGAGGCGGCGTAGACCGTGGTGGTCGTGGCCCGGCCCACCCCGTCGGCGCCGCCCCGTGCCGTGAGTCCCTGGTAGCACCCTGTGATGGCGATGAGGAAGCCGAAGAAGAGGGTCTTGGCGATGCCGGACCCCACGTCATTGAAGTCCATGATCCGGAACACGTGCTGCACGTAGAAACCCGCCGTGGAACCCTCCTCCACCACGGCGATCACCATCCCGCCGAGAATGCCGAGGCAGTCAGCCAGGATCGTCAGCAGTGGCAGGGAGATCACCAGTGCCCAGATCCGGGGGACCACGAGCTTCCTGACGGGATCGGCTCCCATGGAGCGCATGGCGTCCACCTGCTCCGTCACGGTCATGGAGCCCAGCTCGGCGGCGATACCGGAGCCCACCCTGCCGCCCACCATGAGCGAGGTGAGCACGGGTCCCAGCTCGCGAACCAGGGCCATGCCAACCACCTCGCCCACGTAGAGGCCCGCACCGAAGGCCGACAGGGCGTACGCGGTCTGGAGCGCCAGGACCATGCCCGTGAACAGGGCCGTGATGTTCGTGAGGTTCACCGAGCCCACACCGAGACGGTCGACCTGATGAAGTGTCTCCCGGATCTGGAATGGGGGTGTCGTCATCCTCACCACCGCCCTGCCCGCCAGGCGGGTTGCCGCACCGAGGTGTACGAAGAATGCCGTGAGTCCCGTCATCGTGAACTGCTTCAGCGTGGTCCATGATACCGGATCGGGTGTGTGGACGGGGGTGACCGCGCACGGGTGTTGGAGCTACAATGGAGGTTCCAGAAAGGAGAACCGCCGTGCAGATCGTTGAAGGAATGCTGGAGGCTTCCGGTCTCAGGTTCGCGCTCGTGGTGAGCCGGTTCAACGAAGCCATCACCTCTCGCCTCCAGGACGGGGCCGTGGACTGCCTGCTGCGTCACGGGGCCGAGGAGGAGAACATCACCGTCGTCCGTGTCCCCGGGGCGTGGGAGATCCCGATGGTTGCATCCCGGCTGGCCTCTTCCGGTGACGTGGATGCCGTGGTGTGCCTCGGGGCGCTGATCCGCGGAGGCACCGTCCACTTCGACCTGATCGCCGCCGAGGTGGCCAAGGGGATCGCCCAGGTTGCCATGGCTGCCAGGGTACCGGTGACCCTCGGTGTGGTCACCGCCGACACCCTGGAGCAGGCGGTCGAGCGGGCCGGGGCCAAGATGGGCAACAAGGGCTGGGACGCGGCCCTGGCCGCGGTGGAGATGGCGCAGCTGTACAGAGGGCTCGGCGGGGAGGCGTAGATGGGGGTCCGGAGGCGGGCCAGGGAGCTGGCGCTCCAGATGCTGTACCAGCACGAGCTGACCGGGGAGCCGCCGGAGGCGATCCAGTCCGATTTCGAGGTGTGGAAGACCGCTCCCGAGGCCGCCCAGCTCTTCGCCGACGAGCTGCTCCGGGGCACGCTGGAGCACCTCGAGGAGATCGACGGGCTGCTCGCCCGGCAGACGGCCCACTGGAAGCTGGACCGGCTCGCCGCCGTGGACCGGAACATCCTGCGCATCGCCATGTTCGAGCTCCTCTATCACCGGGAGACCCCTCCGGCCGTGGTGATCGACGAGGCCATCGAGATTGCCAAGCGTTTCGGAGCCGAGGAGTCGAGCCGCTTCGTCAACGGTGTCCTCGACGGCTTCGTGAAGCGCGGAAGGGCACATCCTGAATGAAATGGGGCGTCCTGGCCGCCGCCCTCCTGACGGCCGGCTCACTGATGGCTGGCGAGGCGACATTCATCTTCTCGGGAACGCAGCTTCCGGTGGACCGCGTGGTGAACGGCCATGTCCAGGAGGTGACACCGCTGGGCTCCGGGCGTGTACGGGTCCAGGTGTCCGTGCACCTGGATCCGCTGGATTCCCGCGGAGCGGTCGAGGGGGGAGCACGGGCCATCACCGGTGTGCCCGACTGGTTCGTCCTGCCCACAGGGCTGTCACGGCGGCTCGGGGGGATCGGCGGTGCGTGGGGCCGGGCCACGGCCGTTCTCTCCTGGGTGATGAGGCATGTCGCCATCGACGTGGAGGACATGACGCCACAGGACGCGGCCACCGTCCTCCGGACGGGGAGTGGCAGGTGTTCGGGTCTTGCCAACGTGAGCGTGGCGCTGTTGCGGGCGGCCGGTTTCCCGGCCCGCACCGTGAGCGGCGTGCTGGTGGGGAAGGAAGGCCCGGTGCCCCATCGCTGGCTCGAGTGTCACCTTCCGGCTGCGGGCTGGGTTCCCTCCGATCCAACCCTTGGCCTCTGGGTGATCAGCCCGCGGCACGTGGCCTTCGATCACTCCGTGGCGGAGCTGCCACGGATCGAGATTCTCGGTGTCACGGAGGTTCCGCTCCGGGAGCTGCCCCTCGTGGAGGGGTGGCCGGCTCGGGTCAACGAGGGCGGTGAGCTGGTGTGTACCGTGGTCGAGGGCTGGGACGGGACGCCGGTGGATGCCCGGCTCGAGGGCCCCGGGGGCGACCGGAGAAGACTCCGTCTCAGTCCGGGCGGGACCTTCGCTGGCCTGGCCCCCGGAGAGTGGACACTCACCGTCATCCGGTCCGGCACGGTGGTGGACAGGAAGATCTTCACGCTGGAATCGGGTGGCGCGCTGAGCTATGCCGTCCGTCTTCCACGACGTCCGGAGGTGGGGTGATGCGGCGCGCACTCTCGGGTGATCTGGCCCATCTGGGCCCCCGGGCAGTGCTCCGGTTGCTGGCCGCCGGGGAGGCGACGGGGGTGCTCGAGCTCACGACATCCTCCGCGAGCGCCCTCGTTCGCTTCCATCGGGGGAGGGTCGAGCGTCCCGGAAGCGCGACCATGGGGGCGCTGTGTGAGATCCTCGAGAGCACTGCCGGGGAGTTCCGTTTCGACCCCCGGCCGCCGGAGGAGGTTCCCGGGAATGCGCTGGATCTTGCGGCGCTCCTGGACGCCTGCCGCCAGGCCGTTGCAGGTACCCACCACGGTTTCTCGGTGGAGAACATCGGAAGGACGGTGGGCCACCCGGACCCGCAGATCCATCTCCTGGGGCGTGGTACGCCGGAGGATCCCCTCGAGGACATGCTCGCCGAGCTCGAGGCCTCGGCACCCGAGGAGCTGCTCTTCGCCCAGGTGGGTATCGTGACGGCGGATCCCAGGCCGTGGCGCGGGAGCCTTGAGGCGGACTGGAAGCGCCGGGGCTGGGAGCTCTCGGTGTACGGGGCCCCGGACGAGCTGGTCCTCATGGGCCGGCGGCTGGGGGGTGCCCTGGTGGGTCGGCGCTGAACTGTATCCAGAAGTGGCGGTTTCCTCTGTCAGGAACCAATATCGTCGAGTCTCTTGACACCCGCCGCCCTCACAGTCACAATGTGGGCCATCGGTAATTGTCGTACGGTCCATGAATCTGGAAGGACCGGAGAGATCGCGGGCCTCCTGGGGAGACGGCGCGGAGGTGATTCTCGGAGGCGGAGCATGGAGGGTGACATGGAGGTGGGCTTGATCACACTGGCAATCGAGGGAAGCGGTGGTTCGGAGTTGACCTACCAGCTGAGCAAGACATCGATCACGGTGGGTGCGTCCGATCGCAACGATGTGGTGATCCGTTCGCCCGGTGTGGCTCCCCGTCACCTGGTGATCCAGAGGACCGGTGAGGTCACGACCTTCGTGAGCCACCACCGGCAGCTGGTGGTGCTCAACGGAGAACGCCGGTCCAGGGGGGTGCTCCGGGTGGGGGACCGGCTGAAGATCGGCACGGTGGTGCTCATCTTCAAGGGCCTCGACGAGGGTTCCATCGAGGTGACCCAGGTGAGCGAGGCCGGGGAGCGGGAGGCCGGTCCGGAGTCCGGTGTGGTCCCCGAGGCCACCCCTGCCTCCGGGTCACGATCCGAGCTTGTCCTCTACAGCGAACCGAGCCGGCTGGCCGAGGCGCGTCGCCGGATGGTGGAGATGTTCCGGGGGGCGATCCATACCGACCTCATTCCTCCCCTGCGTGCCTTCTTCGAGGACTGTTTTCCCGGCCGGGAATGCATGCTGGCGTGGCTGAACGAGGAGGGGGAGCTGCAACCGCTGGTCTCCCTGTGGACGAGCCGGATGCCCGGCCTGCCTGCCCGGACCCTCAACGAGCTGACCGTCGGGGGCCGCTTCGGCCATCTCCATCTGGGGAGCCGGGACATCCTGGTCTACCCGGTGGATCAGGGGACGCTGGGTCCACCCGCCTTCCTGGTGGTGGAATCGTCCGGAGAGACCGGCAAGGACGATGAGCTGGTGCTGGCGGAGCTCTCCAGGATCCTGGCCGTCTTCTGGGACCGGGTGGAGCGTTCCCCGGGTCTCTACGGAACCTGGGAGGCGGAAGCCCGCCGTACGGTCGAGAGCGCCCTCCCTGGCTCGTCGCACGCCATCCAGGTGCTGCGCGAGGCCGTTCTGGAGGCGGCCCGTGGTGTCCGGCCCGTGCTCATCTGCGGGCGGGCGGGGAGCGGCAGGAGGCGCACCGCCACCCTGATGGCCTCCCTCCACCCCACGGGTCCGCTTCCCGTGCATGTCTTCGAGGTGGGTGCGTCCGATGGAGAGGCCCTGAGATCCCGTCTGTTCGGTCTGGAGGGGCCGGGATCAGGGGGGCTGCTGGACCGGGCCAGGGGCGGTATCCTGGTCCTCCCCGAGATCCACCGGTTGCCGACGACCTTCCAGAGAGAGGTGTGTGCCGCCATCAGGTCGGACCTGGAACGGGCCTACGGTCCCATGGTGCGGTGGGTGGCCACGGCCGAGGAGGACCTGCTGAGCCTCGTGAACGAGGGCAGCCTCGATGCGGACCTCTTCAACGTCTTCCAGCACCACCTGATGAAGGTCCCGTCTCTGGCCGAGCGCCGGGAAGACCTGTCCCTCCTCATCGTGACACTGCTCCACAACCTTGCCTCCGAGCAGGGCAAGGAGATCCGCGGTATCGAGCTCGAGACGCTGAACTCCCTTGTGATGCACCCCTTCGAGGGGGAGATGGCAGAGCTGGTGACGGAGCTCCGGCGCCTGGTGACGGCCACCCCGGACGGGGCGATGGTCCGGGGCAGGGTGCCGCTCCGTCCCCTGGCGCCCGGCGAGGCTCCTGGCGGGGGGGCCGGTGATGTCACCGGTACGGAGTTCCTCTCCTGCGACGATCTCAAGGTGGTGATTCCGGGGGTGGAACGGCTCGTCATCGACCGGGTGCTCCGGAAGACCCTGGGCAACCAGAGCAAGGCCGCCAGGATCCTCAACCTCTCGCGGGGAGCCCTCATCGCCAAGATGAAGGACTACGACATCCCGGATTACCGTTACCTGCGAAAGAAGAGGTAGGCGCGTCGCGCGGGGAAGACCGTGGCGCGATGGCGGCTTCCCGCTGCATCCATGGTGGCGGGCCGGTCGCGATGCTTCCCTGCGCGGCCCGTGTGCAGCCGGGTCACCTCGTGTCGGGAGCTTCCCTGGAGGGCAACGGGAGGATCCCTGCCACAAGGTCCCAGTTGTAGGCGATCCACAGGACGAACGGCGCCCCGAGCCGCATGGGGAGGTCGGTGAAGTACTGGAGGAAGGCGTAGGCGTTTCTCGCGAGGGAGGAGAAGTTCCGCTCGCTCCATGGCCCCAGGGCCGTGGCGTAGGTGAACTTCACGTGGAAGAGCACGTTGAGGGACTGGATGACGAACAGCAGGCACCAGGCCATGAAGAGCCGTTCCAGCTGACGCCGTGAGAACGGCCGGGGGAGGGCCAGGAACAGGGCCAGGAGGACGATGGTGTTGAAGTGGACCTGGGTGAGCGGGATGGGGGGCAGCCGGGATCCCGCACGGAGATCGGAGCGCGTGACGTGGGCCGCATGTTCCCGGGCCGCCACGAGCGTGACCCGTGGCACCTCGTAGGCCCGGATCAGGAGCTGGGCCGTGCCGGCGACCGCGGCGTCGAGGCCGGGCCGGAGCAACACCCAGATCAGCGTGGCCACCACCGCGGCCACGGGGAGCCTCCTCAGGAAGGTCCGGTGAACGTCAGTCGGTGGCAGTTCCGCGCCCATACCGGCCTGCCCAGAAGACCCACAGTGCGACCCCGGCGAGGATCACGATGGACTGCCACACCACCACGTGGGCGTTGTTGAACCACGACGGGAAGAAGGCCCCGATGTAGTAGAGAGAGACGATCCGGATCATGTTGATCAGCTGGATGGCCACGATGCCGCCCACGACGCCGATGAGCTTGGGCCGCCACCCCACGGGGAAGGCCAGGACAGCGGAAAGGAAGATCAGCGTCGTGATGAGCCCGTTGCAACCGTTGAAGATGGTCACGGCAAATCGGGGCGAGGCCAGGAGGCACCCCCGGACCGTGACCTTCTCGCCGAGGCCCTGGAGGATCCTGCCGGCGACCTTCGCCACGCCCGCGGTGTAGGGGTCCACGAAGGCGTCGTTCACGGGCTTGAGGGCGACGATGCCAAAGCTGGAGACCAGAAGGCCGACGAATACCAGAAGAAACCTCGTCTCCGGCCTGGACAGCAGGGGCGAGCGTCTGGCTCCGGTGGAGCGGTCCTGCGGGTGCCTCGTGGAAGGGGAGCGCCTGGCCATCCTACCTCTGCATGGCCACCCGGATCAGGGCGGCGTGAAGGTCGCTGGCCGAGGCGTACCGGCGGGAGGGATCCTTCTCCAGGCACCTGAGGATGATGTCGCCGACCTCGCGGGAGAGCCCCTCCATCACCTGGAGCGGATCGGGAGGTTCCTTCCTGAGGTGGGCGTCGATCACGTTGCCCCGATTGAAGGGGGGGCGTCCGGTGGCCAGGTGGAAGAAGGTCGCCCCCAGGGAGTAGATGTCACTGCGGGCCGAGGGGGCCTCTCCCCGGATCTGCTCCGGCGACATGTAGAAGGGTGTGCCGCAGATCTTGCCGCCTGTGGCCCGGTCCGTACCGAGGCGGGCCGCGATGCCGAAGTCGAAGATCTTGACCCGGTTGGTGGCCGTGAGCAGGATGTTTCCCGGTTTGATGTCCCGGTGGATGACCCCCTGCTGGTGGGCGTAGGCGATGGCGTCGGCGACCTGCACGAGGAGGGGCAGCAGGTTGCGCTGGATCCGTTCGGGGTTTTCCCGGATCACGGCATCCATGGGCCTGCCATCCACGTACTCCATGGAGATGAGGTATCCGCCGAGCCCGGGTCCGAAGTCGTAGACCGTGACGATGGCGGGGTGATTGAGAGTGGCGGCGGCCTTGGCCTCCTCCTCCAGGAGGGAGGCCTCGGTCACGGATGTGGTCCGCACGACCTTGATGGCCACGGTTCGTTCGAGGCGGGTGTCCCGCGCGCGGAACACCACGCCCATGCCACCACGGCCGAGCTCGGAGAGAATCTCGTAGCGCTCTCCGCTCTCGGCCCCGAGGCCCGTCCGGGTCGCAGAGGGTGCAGGTGCGGTCTTGCTGGTCCGGCGGGCAAGGGCGGCGCGCTCGAGCTCCTGCTGGACATTCCGGACCTCGGTGTTCGAGTAGTCGAACTCCAGCACCTTCTGGATCTGCGTCCGGGCGGCCTCCAGGTCGCCGGCCTCGAGCAGCATCCGGGAGAGCTCGACGGCCGCAGGGATCCGGGCAGGCGATGGGGCGACACCCACGACGGTCCGCTGCAGGCAGGCGATGGCCTCGGGGAGACGATCCTCCTTCCGGAGTGTGCGTGCGATCTCCAGGATGACGCCGGGAATGTCGGGGACGGGCCCGGGCTGCTCCTTGAGCAGGGTCCAGGCCTCGTCGTCCAGGCCCGTCCGGCGGAGCTCCACCAGCGCCTCCGGCAGTCGGCCCAGCTGCACGAGCGAGCGGGCCACGCCGCGCGCGTCGCCCACCTGGCGGTAGAGATCCAGGGCCCGTTCGGCCTCTCCGGCGGCCTCGGCACACCGGGCGGCCTCCGCGAGCTGGCCGCCGAGCTCGTGGGCGTCGCTGGCCTCGCCCCAGCGTCCGAGACGTTCCAGGAGGGCCGCCGCAAGCTCCCACCTCTGGGCGGCCGAGGCCACCTCCGCGGCACGGGCCACCTGGTCCTTGGCGAGGAGGAGGGTGACGGCCTCGTCCACGCGATCCACGTGCAGGAGGACCTCCACACGCGCGTCGTCCATTCCCAGCTCCTCGAGCCGTGGCAGCAACCGTGCCGCGACCGCCTCGAGCTCCCGTTTCTGTTCGGATCCGCTCACGGCCGTGGCCTGGATGAGGCTCATGGCCATCTGCTTCTCGGCGCGGAGCAGCAACAGGGCCGCGTCCCGGGACCTTCCGGCGCGGTCCAGTGCGTCGGCGGCCTTCTCCAGCTTTCCGAGACGGATCCAGGCCTCGGCCGCGGCGTCGGGCTTCCCGGCCCGCATCCACGCCTCGGCGGCCCCGTCGTAGTCGCCCTCGGTCTCCAGCAGCCGTGCCGTGAGCTCGTGGTCGCGAACCGACTCCGCGGCCCGTCGTGCCGCCTTGAACTCTCCCGTGGAGGGATTGATGCGCCCCTTGCTCATGGCGAGACGGGCCGCCCGGGCGGCTCGCTCGGGCTCACCGGCCCGCATCCAGGCCCCCACCGCGTCGCTGAACCGGTTGCGTTCGGTGTACCACCGGGCCAGGGCGTGATGGCACTGCCGGGCCTCGTCGGGCAGGCCCCGGGAGAGAAACAGCCGTGCGGCCTCCTCGAGATGCTGATGCCCCGCCTTCTTGTAGAGCTCGGCGGCCTCCTCCTTCCGGCCGAGCTTCAGGGCAACGCGTGCCGCCTCCGGCCAGGCGTGGGCCTTCCGATACAGCGTGAGGGCCCGGCGGAGGTCACCCGCCTTGAGGAAGAGGTCGGCCGCGCCGCCGGGATCGCCCCGTCGGGCCAGGCGCCGCGCCAGGGCACGGTCGGGGTTGGAGCCGGACAGCAGCGCCCACAGGCCCCACGAGACGAGCGCAAGGGCCACGGTGTTCCCCGCCATGGACACCGGAGGCGTGAGGTGCTTGCCCAGGAGCTGCTCGGCCGTGGCCTGCCCGAGGAGGCGGGCGGCCCAGCCCAGGTTGCTCACCACGGCAAGCGCGACTCCGGCGAGAATCTGCGGGAACCAGCGGCTTCTGCGAGCCACAGGCACGGCCAGCCCGATGAAGGCCAGGAGAACGGTCGGTTCCATTCCGTCCACACCGGCCATTCTAGCCTGGAATATTCGAGACGTTTCACCGCGCGGCGCGATCCACCATTCCTGGCGGTGTTGCAGCGGCTCGGCTGTCCGTCGTGCTCGAGGCACCCCGTTGCTCCCTCGTCGTGCGAGAACACCGCCACGATCCCTCCTGTATCGTCCAGGCTGGCCCGGTTCGTCGGCGGACGGCACAGTCCGGGGTCCTTGCTCCGGAACCCTGCGTCCGGCAGAAGGACCGGCCCGCGGTGCGGGCCACGGAGTTCCGGATTTTTTTGTGACGATGGGGTTGAAATTTTATAAAGAATCACTCATATTTGAGCCCGGAGGAGACAGTGGCACGTGACTACTACGAGATCCTGGGGATCTCCCGGGACGCCAAGCCAGCCGAGATCAAGAAGGCCTACCGGAGGTTGGCGCGGAAGTTCCATCCCGACGTGAACCCCGGCAATGCCGAGGCCGAGAAGAAGTTCAAGGAGATCCAGGAGGCGTACGCCGTCCTGTCGGATCCGGAGAAGCGGAAACAGTACGACACCTTCGGTCACGTGGACGGGATCGGGGCCGAGGGGTTCGATCCGTTCTCCGGGGCACGTGGCAGGACCACCTGGCGTGAGGCGGGGCCCCACCGGGTGGACGCGGAGGGAATGGGTGGTTTTGGCGGGTTCGAGGATCTTGGCGATCTCTTCAGCCAGATCTTCGGGGGCCGGCAACGGTCGCAGCGCCCGCAGCCGAGGAGGGGAGCGGACCAGGAGACCACGGTGGAGATCGACTTTGCCGAGGCGGTCCGGGGAACCACCGTGCTGGTTCCGTTGCAGCGTCAGGTCCGGTGCACGCAGTGCGGCGGGTCGGGGAATGTCGGTGGGAGGGTCTGTCCTGCCTGCCGCGGGGCCGGCATCGTGATCGCCAGCGAGCGGCTCCGGGTGAAGATCCCCGAGGGTGTCCGGGACGGCTCCCGGGTGCGGGTGGCTGGCAAGGGTTCCGACGGGGCCGCCGGTGGCCCCCCAGGCGACCTCTACGTCCGGGTCAGGGTCAGGCCTCATCCCTTCTTCAAGCGGGAGGGGGACACCATCCGGACCACCGTTCCCATCACCTTCGACGAGGCGTACCTGGGAGCCCAGATCGAGGTGGGGACCATCCATGGGCCGGTGCGGGCCACCATCCCTCCGGGAACCCAGTCGGGTCAGACCTTCCGGCTCCGGGGCAAGGGGGTCCGCAACCTCAAGACGCGGGCCTACGGCGACCACCTCTACACGGTGCACGTGGCGGTGCCGAAGGTCGTGTCCCCGGCGGGAGAGGAGGCCGCCCGGCGCGTGGCGGAGCTCTATTCGGCCAACCCCAGGGCCGGCCTACCGTTGAGCCTGTGAGCCCCTCGGCCCGTCACGGCGCAGCCTCTGCCAGGCGTGGCGCCTGAGGGTCCTGCGGAGCTGGAAGAACAGGCGGCGGGGACCGTGCACCATGTCCGGCAGCAGGATGCCCTCCAGGTGGTCGAGCTCGTGGCAGAAGGCCTGGGCGAGCCTGTCCGTCGCCTCGTGGACCCTCCAGGTGCCCGTCAGGTCCAGGGCGCGGACCCGGACCCGCCGCGGCCTCCGTACGGTGGTGTAGAGGTCCGGGAAGGAGAGGCACCCCTCGGTGAGGGGCCGGAGCTCCCGGGCCTCCTCCAGCACGGGGTTGGCCAGGACGAGGACGCCGGCCGGGTCCCGGCCCAGGGAGAGGTCCACCACCGCCAGCCGCAGGTTCACGCCCACCTGGGGGCCGGCGAGCCCCAGGCCCGGCGCGGCCCATGCCGTCTCCAGCATGTCCCGCACGAGGTGGTCCAGCTCGCTGCCGAAACGCTCCACGGGAGCGTTGGGGGCCACCAGCCGCGGGTCGTCGTCCAGGAGGATGGGAAGAACGCTCACCCCTGGGAGCTTCGCATGCGGGAGACCAGCGCCTCCACGGTGTCCTGGGCCCGCCGGTGGCAGAACTCCTCGAGGGTCTGCAGGACCTCGGGGTGGTGGGCGGTGACGCGGTCCACGGAGGCGCGGTCCAGCTCGATGGCCATCACGGGGGTCTTCGCCGTGATGGTGGCGGTGCGGGGCCTGCCCGTGAGCAGTGAGACCTCGCCGAAGAAGTCTCCCTCGCCCAGCTCGCCCAGGGGAATGTGCTCGCCGTGCTCGCCGCGGGTGAACACCTTGACCGTGCCCGAGGCGATGAGGAAGAGGCTGTCGCCCGGCTCCCCCTCGGTGACGATGATGTCGCCCTCGGCGTAGGAGCGGAGCGTGGTGGAGGTGAGGACCTCCAGCAGGGCCTCCTTCTCGAAGGCGGCGAAGAGGGTCGAGGACCGGAGCTCCTTGATGCGGCGCTCCCGGCCCTCGGGGTCCTCCGCCTTCCGTGGCTTCTCCGCCTGCGCCGCCGCGAGACGCTCCTGGAGCGGCATCTGCGTCTTCCGGGCCTCCTCGATGAGGCGGGCCAGCTCCTCGTGCACGTCGGGTGCGTCGGGGTCGAGGCGGAGGATCTTCTTGTACAGCGCGATGGCCTTGGCGTAGAACCCGTCCCGGGCGTAACGCTCGGCCAGGTCCCGGTACAGCCCGATCGCCTTCTCCCGGTTCCCGGCGAGGCCGAGGATCTCCGCCTGCCGGAGCAGCAGGTTGAACTGCTTCGGGTTCTTCCTGAGGGCCTCCGTGACGGCGGCGAGCGCCCTGTCGTACTCCTTGCGGGCCAGGTAGTGGTCCAGGTCCTCGATCCTGGGCTTGGAGAATGGAAACCTCATGGTGCCGACTCCTTCATGCGCTCGAACGTTGCGTGGGCCGCCCCGGCGGACCGCCGGCGGATGGCGGTGGGATCCTCCACGACGAGGGTCCCGTCCCTGACCAGGATCCTGCCGGCCACGACGGTGTGCAGCACGGTGCACGCCGTGCCGCCGTAGACGATGCGGGAGGCCGGGTCGCCGCCGGGCTGGAGGGCCCAGGCGTTGCCGTCGATCACGATCACGTCCGCCGCCAGGCCCGGTGCGAGGGTGCCCGTCACGTCCTCCAGGTGGAGGGCACGCGCGCCCTCCCGGGTGGCCATGGCGAGGACGGTCCACGGGGAGAGTGCCTTCGGCCCGTGCCGCAGGTTGTGGAGCGTTCCGGCCAGGGCCATCTCCGCGAAGGCCGAGAGCCTGTTGTTGCAGGGCGGGCCGTCGGCTCCGAGGGCCAGGGGAACCCCCGCCGCGAGAAGGCCGGGGACATCGGCGATACCCGACGCCAGCTTGAGGTTGGCCCCGGGGCAGTGGCAGATGCGGGTCCGAGTCCGGGCCAGGAGCTCCACCTCGGCGGGTTCCAGGTGGACGCCATGGGCCAGGACCACGTCCTCGCCCGTGAGCCCCACGCTGTCCAGGTACGCCACATTGGCCAGCCCTGTCAGCTTCCGGACCAGCGCCACCTCCTCGCGGTTCTCCGAGGCGTGGGTCTGGAGGAGCCAGCCGTTGTCACGGGCCAGCCCGGCGCAGCCCTCGAGCAGCGAAGGGCTGCAGGAGAGGGCGAAACGGGGGGCCACGGCGTAGCCCAGGCGGCCCCCCTCCGCTCCGTGCCACCGCCGGCCCAGCTCCTCCGCCTCGGCCAGGGAGTCGTCGGGGGCCCGGAGCAGACGGGCCGGCACACCCTCGCCCGTGTCCATGTGGGTCATGCCCGAGATGAAGCGGATGCCCAGGCGCCGTGCGGCCTCGAACACCCTGTGGTGGTCGTGGGTGGTGCCGAAGTCCAGCACGGTGGTGGTGCCGCCGGCGAGCAGCTCGGCAATGCCGAGCTCCGCGGCGGCCTCCACCCCGTCGCCGTCCAGCGCGGCCTCGTAGGGCCAGGTCCGGAGCCGGAGCCAGTCCAGCAGCTCCAGGAAGTCGGCCCTGTGGCGGAGCAGGGACTGCACCACGTGGACGTGGCCCTGGACGAGGCCGGGCAGCACGAGGCAGTCCGTGGCGTCCAGCTCCTCCCGGGCCTCCACGTCACGGGCCGGGCCCCGCGTGAGGGCGGCGATGCGTCCTTCCGAGATGAGCACGTCCCCGGTGAAGAACTCTCCGTCCTCCACCATGGGGACCACCGTCCCGTTCCGGATGCGGAGGTCGTAAACCGTGGCCATGCAATAGATGGTCGCACCCGGTGGGTGAGGTGTCAAACGGAGGACTCCGGGGGGTGTGGTGGACCCGGAGACCAGAGGTCGGGAGCCGCCCGCATCCCCGCCATGTCCCGCCCGGCGGTCCTCACGGCCCGGTGGCCCAGCCATCCGGGCTCAACCCGGCCACGAATCGCGTGGTGAAGACCGGGTCCGGGAGCCTCCGGGTCCATCGCCGGAACAGGAGCCCCAGCACGGCGTTGCTGCGAATGGCGAGGTTCGTGACACCGATGACTCTCCGGACCGTTGCACGAGAGACCTTCACCTGGGTCCCCTCGGTGAACGAGGGGTTGGCCGCGATGTTGGAGAGCGTCAGGGCGGCGAGCCCCACCGCCCACATGAGGAAGCGGCGGATTCCGGTCTCCCCGCGCGGAATGGCCTGGACGTAGGCGAGCGCGTCCCTGAGGCTGCCATGGGCCACCGCCAGCAGCTGGTGGAGAGCCCGGGAGAACTCCGGCGTGCTCCGGACCTCCGGCAGCCCGTCGAGATTGGCCCCGGCCTCGGCAAAGAGGCGTCGGGGCAGCCAGCAGCATCCCCGCTCGAGATCGGCCCAGATGTCCTTGAGGATGTTGGCCATCTGGAGCCCCTGCCCGAAGGACGCGGCGAGGGCCTTGAGGCGTTCCCGGCGCCGGGCGATGACTCCCGAGTGGTGGCAGAAGAGGTCGGTGAGCATCTCGCCCACGACCCCGGCCACGTGGTAGCAGTAGCGCTCCAGGTCCTCCAGGGTCTCCAGGCCCCTGCCCGTACCGTCGCGGCTGAACCTGGCCATGCCCCGTCCCATGATGGCCACGCAGCGGATGAGAGCTCTTCTCTGGGCCCCGGCCAGCGACTGCGTGATCCGCAACACCCGTGGCAGCTCCCGGATCAGCCTGTGCTCCGCGGGCAGCGAGGCGCGGGAAAGGCGTCCCCCGAGAGCGGCGGCCAGCGGGGCCCCGTCACCGCCCCGTTCCAGCTCCGCCAGGAAGGCCTCCAGGAACACCACCTTCTGTTCGTGAGGCACACCGGGATCGTCCTCGATGGTGTCGGCGATCCGGCAGAGCAGGTAGCCGTTGGCCACGGCCCGGCTCAGGTCGGGTGGCAGCTGGGGAATGGTCAGGGCGAAGGTCCGGGAGACCTCGCCGAGGCTCTGGATCTGGAATGTCTCGTCGGGTGGCTGTGGTGGGCCGGCCGGGCTGTCCGACAGGAGCTCCTGCACGCCACCTGCGGTGATCTCCCCGAACAGGGCGGTCGCTGAAACCATGGGCGGGATTATACGTCAGTGGGCTTCGATGGTACCGGGGAATCCGCACTGCACACGGCGCCCACCGGGTCCTCCCGAAGTGTCGTGGGACGGAAGCCCTCCAGAGAGGCTGCACGGGTGAAGCGGCCCAGGCGGTCCTCTTCGGTCCCGAAGACGATGCCAAAGTCGCCACCCCCTGCACCGCTGGGCTTGTAGGCCACGCCGGCCTCCGAGGCCAGCTCCCGGAGGCGCCGATGCTCGGGGGAGAGGATGGGAGAGCCCATCAGCGCTCCCAGACGCTCCAGGGTTCCGGTGAAGGACCGCACGGTGTCGAGGAAGTCCGGCAGCCGGTCTCCTGCCAGCTCATCGAGGCCCCGTGCCGAGAGCTTCCCCAGCTCGTCGAGGCAGGCCACCGTGCCAGTCTCTCTCAGTACCAGGGACCGTTCCAGGCGGGAGAGGAAACCTCCTGTGCTGGCGGCCCTGCCGGTCCAGACGAAGCGCAGGCGGAGCTCCGGGGGCAGGGACACCGGAACGGCGTGGGGCTGGCTTCCCCTGGAATCCAGTTCATAGCGCAGGACACCACCGAGCAGGCTCGCCGCAACGTCGATCCCGGACCCCCTCCCACCCTGGAGGCCGCGGTGGGCCTCCACCAGCGGGCCGAGAATGGTACCGGGGCCAGGGACATTGCCGTCCCCTGCCAGGTCCAGGAGCCCTGCGGCGAGGGCCACGGTGAGCGCCGCGCTGGATCCCAGGCCCAGCTTGGGCCGGCCGGGGATGTCTCCTCCGAAGAAGGCGCGGGTGTCCAGGATCAGGATCTGCGGGGGCAGCCCTGCGGGGTCCAGGAGGCCGGTCCGGGACAGGTCGCGGAAGAGGCCGGTGACCAGGGCGAGCCCCTCCGCCGCTCCGGGATCCTCCCACCGGACGCCACCGTCCGGCCCCACCTCGAAGGCCGCCCGCCCCGGGACCAGGCCCGGGGACTCCGCGTGCCAGCGTGTGTCGGAAGAGGGCTCCAGGACCACACGGGCCCGGCGGTCGATCGCCATCACCAGGGCCGGCGCACCGAAGAGCACGGTGTACTCTCCCAGGAGCACGAGCTTGCCGGGAGCCGTGGCTTCCAGGGCACGGCTCATCCGGCGACCCTCGCTCCCTCGCCGAGCCCGCTGGAAAGGAGCCGGACGACACCGGGCACCGTGCCGAGCGCCTCTTCGACCCTGGCCGTGGCTTCGGGCAGGCAGATGGCCTTCACCTGGGGTCCGGCGTCCACCGTGAAGAACACCGGGATCCCCTCCCGCCGCAGCTGCCGGATCCGGTGGAGGCACTCCACGGTGGTGCCGTTCCAGTAGATCAGTCCGGGCCGGGCCGAGAGCATGAGGCCGTGCATGGCCAGGCAGCTGGCCTCGCTCACCTCGGCCAGTGCCTCGAAATCGCGGGACGCCACGGCCTCCCGTGCGGCGGCCAGGTCCGCCGGGGACTGCCGCACCCACGAGCGGTAGCAGGGAGAGGTCCGCTCGGTGAGCAGCATGCCCTCGGTGGAGCCGGTCTCCTTGGGACCGGTGGCGGTGACGGCCACCACCACCTCCAGGGGCCAGGCCTCCGGAGGCAGGATCTGCCGTGTGGTGGTGGGGTGGGGGCCTTCCGGCGTCAGGGCGAGCTCCACGAAGCCGCCGAAGAGGGAACGTGCCGCCGATCCCGAGCAGCGCCTGGCGAGGTCGGCCAGCTCTTCCCGGGGGAGGTTTCCGCCGAGAGCCGCGTGGGCCGCCACCACCAGGGCGGCGAACCCCGATGCCGACGAGGCCAGGCCCGCGGCGGTGGGGAAGTCGTTGGCGCTCTCCACGCGGGCATGGAGGGAGGTGCCAAGCCGGCGGCGGAGCCGCTCGAGGCAGCCGGAGACCCGCCGCACCGCCGCGGTGTCCTCCCGCCCGTCCAGCAGGAGCACGTCCTCCCGGAGCTCCGGATCGAAGGCCACGGTGGTGGTGGTGGCCAGGCCTCCCAGCGTGATGGAGAGCGAGCCCACGGCGGGCAGGTTCTCCGCGATGTCCGCCTTGCCCCAGTACTTGACCAGCGCGATGTTGGGGTGGGCGATGGCGGTGGCAGAGCAGGACAGGCCGCTCATGCTGGCCCCCGGTGGGATGCGGGGATCCTCTCCGCGGCGCGGGGCCGTGGTGGTGCGAGCATGTTCCCGGGAGAGGGGGATACCGGCACGTGAACCTCCCAGAACGATCCTGCGCGATTCTACCGTGAGCCTGTTGCAGGAGTCATGGATCGAGGTGGGTTCCTGCGGCATCGGCCCCCACCCGCCCGGGAAAATGAACCACGGATCACGCGGATTGATCGGATCAAGAAGAAGATAGAAATAGATCCGGAAATGCGTTCGACTTCTCGCCAGGCCGATGGGCATGACCTTCCGGGAGTTTTGCAAGTGGCTCCCGTGATACGGCTCGAGAGTGGACACAGGGTTCTCCAGCAATCGGGAATGAGACCTTGACGCAAGATGTTGCTCGGTTCGTACCATTCGCGAAGGGGAGGGGAAGGTATGCCGCGGAAGCCGATCGTCACCGCCACCATCGAGCGTCTGGAGATCCTGTCTCCCGACGGGAGCGTGGACGAGGCGCTCCTGCCGGAGCTCTCCGGCGAGGACATGGTGGGGCTCTACCGCGAGATGGTCCGCATGCGGGCCTACGACGAGAAGGCCGTGAAGCTCCAGCGGCAGGGGCGCATGGGGACCTGGGCGCCGCTGAAGGGCCAGGAGGCGCCCCAGGCGGCGCTGGCGCTCGCCATGGAACCCGAGGACTGGCTGATCCCGGCCTTCCGCGAGCACGGCATCATGCTGGCCCGTGGCGTGCCCGGCCACGTCCTCTACGCCTACTGGGCCGGTGACGAGCGCGGCTCGGCCTTCCCCGAGGACGTGAGGGTCTTCCCCATCCCCGTTCCCGTGGGCAGCCAGTTCGCCCACGGTGCCGGCGTGGGCATGTCGCTCGCGCTCCGGGGCGAGCCCGGCGTGGCCGTCACCTTCGGGGGCGACGGCGCCACCTCGGAGGGCGACTTCCACGAGGCGCTGAACTTCGCGGGGGTCTTCCGGGCCCGGACCATCTTCGTGATCCAGAACAACCAGTGGGCCATCTCGGTGCCCCGCGAGAAGCAGACCGCCGCGGAGACCCTGGCCCAGAAGGCCGTGGCCCACGGCATCCCCGGCATCCAGGTGGACGGCAACGACGTCTTCGCCGTCCACGTGGCGGCCCGGGAGGCCCTCGATCGTGCCCGTTCGGGTGAGGGGCCCACCCTCATCGAGGCGGTGACCTACCGCCTGGGCGACCACACCACGGCCGACGACGCCGGCCGCTACCGGGACCCCGAGGAGCTGGCCCGGTGGCAGGAGCGGGACCCCATCCCCAGGATGCGCCGCTTCCTGGAGGCCCGCGGCCTGTGGGACGAGCAGCAGGAGCTCGTCCTGACCGACGAGGCCACCGCCTGGGTGGAGGCCCAGGTGGAGGCCCTGGAGGCCATGCCGGCCCCCGATCCGGCGGACATCTTCCGGTACATGTACGCCGAGATGCCCGCCAGCCTGCGCGAGCAGATGGAGGAGCTTCGGGAGGAGGTGTCATCGTGAGCAGCACCATCCACGAGGCCCGCCGCACCGCCGGTCCCGCCGGGGAGGCGGCAGTCACCGAGAAGGTCACCATCGCCACCGCCGTCCGCGACGCCCTGGCCCTGGAGATGGAGCGGGACCCCCGCGTCATCGTCATGGGCGAGGACGTGGGCGTCAACGGCGGCGTGTTCCGCGCCACCGAGGGCCTGCTGGAACGCTTCGGCCCCGAGCGCGTCCTGGACACCCCCCTGGCCGAGGACGGCATCATCGGCACGGCGGTGGGCATGGCCATGACCGGCCTCCGCCCCGTGGCGGAGATCCAGTTCATGGGCTTCGTCTACCCCGCGGTGAACCAGCTGCTGGCCCACATGGCCCGGATCCGGAACCGGACCCGGGGCCGCTTCCACGCGCCCATGGTGGTGCGCATGCCCTACGGCGGGGGGATCCACGCACCGGAGAGCCACTCGGAGAGCTACGAGGCCATGTTCCTCAACGCCCCGGGGATCAAGGTGGTGGTGCCCTCCACGCCCCGCGACACCCGGGGCCTGCTGGCCTCGGCCATCCGGGACGAGGACCCCGTGGTCTTCCTGGAGCCCAAGCGCATCTACCGGGCCTTCCGGGAGGAGGTGCCGGTGGAGCCCTTCACCATTCCCCTGGGCGTGGCCTCCATCCCGCATCCCGGCGAGCAGGTGACCCTGGTGGCCTGGGGCGCCATGGTGCGGGTCTGCCTGGAGGCCGCCCGGGCCCTGGAGCGGGAGGGGATCTCCGCCGAGGTGGTGGACCTCCGGACCCTGAACCCCCTGGACCGGGACACCCTGCTCGAGAGCGTCCGGAAGACCGGCCGCTGCGTGGTGGTGCACGAGGCCCCCCGCACGGCGGGTTTCGGGGCCGAGCTCGTGGCACTCATCAACGAGCACGCCCTCCTGGACCTGGAGGCCCCCGTGCAGCGCGTCACCGGCTTCGACACGGTGTTCCCCTACGCCAGGCTGGAGCACCACTACCTGCCCAACCGCGACCGCGTCCTGCGGGCGGTGAAGAAGACCTTCGAGTTCTGATCGGGGAGCACAGAGATGGCATTCGTATTCCGGTTTCCGGACGTGGGCGAGGGGATCCACGAGGGGCGCGTGGTGGAGTGGCTGGTGGCCGAGGGCGACACCGTGGCCGTGGACCAGCCGCTGGTGAAGGTGGAGACGGACAAGGCGGTGGTGGAGCTGCCCTCGCCCCGGGCGGGCACGGTGCTGAAGCTCCACGCCGAGGCCGGCGCGGAGATCCACGTGGGCGACCCCCTGGTGACCCTGGGCGAGGCGGGCGAGGCCCCTCCCGCCGGGGAGCCGGAGGCCGCCGCCCCGGAAGCCTCCGCAGCCGCGCCACCGCGGGAGGAACCCGCGGCGCCGGCTCCGGCGGCCCCGGCCGTGCCGCGGAGGCGGCCTCCCGCCACCCCGAAGACCCGGCAGCTGGCCCGCAGCCTGGGCGTGGACCTGGGTACCGTCAGGGGCACGGGCCCCGGCGGCCGGATCACCGACGAGGACGTGCGCCGCGCGGCCGCGGGAGGCCCGGCCCCGGCCCCCACGGCGGCCCCCGCCCCAGCGGCGCCGTCGTCGCCGGCCCCGGCCTCCCCACCCCCTGCGGGGACACCCGCGAGCACTGCGGACGGCCCCGTGGAGCGGGTCCCCCTGAGCCACCTGCGCAAGGTCATCGCCCGCTCCATGCGGGAGTCCAAGCACACGGCGGCCCACGTGACCCACGTGGACGAGGCCGACGTGACCGCCCTGCTTGCGCTCCACGCCTCCATGAAGGCCGACGCCGCGGCCCGCGGCGGGGTGCGGGTGACCCTCCTGCCGCTCTTCGTCAGGGCCCTGGTGGCGGTGCTCCGGGAGCACCCCGTCTTCAACGCCGAGGTGGACGAGGCCGCGGAGGAGCTGGTGCTCAAGCGCTTCTACAACATCGGCATCGCGGTGGACACCCCCGAGGGGCTCATCGTTCCCGTGGTGAAGGGGGCCGACCGCAAGAGCATGGTGGAGCTCGCCGCCGAGATCGCGGAGCTCGCGGAGAAGGCCCGCGAGCGGCGCCTGGCGCTCGAGGAGCTCCGGGGCGCCACCTGCACCATCACCAACATCGGGCCCCTGGGGGGCGTCTTCGCCACCCCCATCATCCCGCTCCCGCAGCTGGCCATCGTGGGTCTCCACACCATCAAGGAGCGCCCCGTGGTGGTGGATGGGGAGATCGCCATCCGGAAGATGATGTACCTGAGCGTCTCCTTCGACCACCGCTGGATCGACGGTGCCCAGGCCGCCCGCTTCATGAGCGACCTGGTGCGCCTGGTGGAGAACCCGGGCCTGTTGATGGCGAGGCTGTAGTTCGTGAATCGTGAATGAATCGTGAAACATGAAACGTGAAACGAATGAGGCGCTTCCGGTGTGAAAAGGGCGGGGCTGGCCGTTCCTCAGGCGGGCCGTAGCCAGACCAGGGCTCTTCAAGAACCCTTTGCTTCTTTCGTTTCACGTTTTCCGTTTCACCTTTCACGAGTGGACGGGTGGGCGGGCGGCATCGGGTATGATCGCGGTCCGGCCGGCGGGCCGGCGAGGAGGTCGTCATGGTGGTGGGTTCGGTTTCCAGGGGATGCCAGGTGGTGGTCATCGGCGGGGGCCCCGGCGGCTACGTGGCCGCCATCCGGCTGGCCCAGCTGGGGAAGGACGTGCTCCTGGTGGAGCGGCGGAAGACCCTGGGCGGGGTCTGCCTCAACGAGGGCTGCATCCCCTCCAAGGCGCTCATCCACGCCGCCGAGATCAAGCACGAGGCCGAGCACGCCACGGGAATGGGCCTCAGCACCGAGGGCGTCCACGTGGACATGCCCCGCCTCGTGAAATGGAAGGACGGCATCGTCCGGCGCCTCACCTCGGGCGTGAAGTTCCTCTGCGAGAAGAACGGTGCCGAGCTGCTCGAGGGCGAGGCGACCTTCACCTCCGACCGCAGCCTGGCCGTGGAGACGGCGGAGGGCCGCGTGGAGGTGGAGTTCGAGCAGGCCGTCATCGCCACGGGCTCCTCCCCCATGGACCTGCCGGGTGTGGAGCGCGACGGGGTCTCGGTGATCGGGGCCCGCGAGGCCCTCTCGCTCGAGGCCGTGCCGGAGCACCTGGTGGTCATCGGGGCGGGCTACATCGGGCTCGAGCTCGGCACGGTGTACGCCAAGCTGGGCAGCTCCGTGACGGTGGTGGAGCTGCTTCCGGAGCTCTTCCCGGGTCTGGAGCCCGAGGTGGCGGACACCATGAAGCGGCGCCTGAAGCAGCTGGGCATCGCCCTGAAGCTGGGGTACCGGGTCACCGGGGTGACCCCCGGCGAGCCCGCGGTGGTGGCCGTGGAGGGGCCGGAGGGTGAGACCGCGAGCTTCGAGGCCGAGAAGGTGCTGGTCTCCATCGGCCGCGTGCCCAACACGGCGGGCCTGGGCCTGGAGCGGGCCGGCGTGGCCACCGGCGGGGGCGGCTTCGTCACGGTGAACGAGCGGCAGGAGAGCTCGGTGTCGGGGATCTTCGCCATCGGCGACGTGGTGGGCGGGGCCCTGCTGGCCCACAAGGCCTACCAGGAGGCCAAGGTGGCCGCGGAGGTGATCGCCGGGGAGGCCGCGGCCTTCGACGCCGTGGTGCCCGCCGTGGTCTACACGGACCCCGAGATCGCCTGGGCCGGGCTCACCGAGGCCGCCGCCCGCGAGCGGGGCCACGAGGTGGTCACGGGCAGCTTCCCCTTCCGCGCCTCGGGCCGGGCCATGACCCTGGGTTCCACCGACGGCTTCGTCAAGGTGGTGGGCGACGCGGCCGACGGACGGCTGCTGGGGATCACCGCCGTGGGGCGGGGCGTCTCCGAGCTCATGGGCGAGGCCACGCTCGCCCTCGAGACCGACGCCTTCCTGGAGGACCTGGCGGCCACCATCCACCCGCACCCCACCATGTCGGAGGCCCTGCAGGAGGCGGTGGAGCTGGCCCTGGGGAAGGCCGTCCACGCGCTCAACGAGAGATAGCGGGCCGGCCGGCAGGCCGCCAGGATCGCGGCGGGCAGGGGGATCCGGTTGAAGCCGGGTGCGGCGCCGGTGACCTCTGCCGTCCGGGGGAAGAGACGGCGAAGATCACCGTCGTGGGTCCGGGCAGCGAGCGGCACGGGGGCTCCCAGCGCGGTGCCGAGGACGATGGCGGCAATGAGCAGCTCCATGGCTCTCCTCTCGAAACGAACTCCACGCGGGGCTTCCGCCAGTGTACCGTGAACGCGTACCGTCACCCGTTCCGGCGGGGACTCTGGAGGAGGCGAGCATGTCCGGAAAGTCGGTCGAGGAGTTCAGGAAGGAGCGCGAGGCGCTCGACGAGCTGGTGCTGGACCGGGCGAACCTGGAGGTCAGGCGCTTCTTCAGCCTGGATGCGCAGGCCTACCGGGAGGGGGCGCTGGGCCGGAAGACCAAGGAGATGCTGGGCCTTGTGGCCTCCCTGGTGCTCCGGTGCGACGACTGCGTCCTCTACCACCTGGACCGCTGCAGGGAGGAGGGCGTCACGGACGGGGAGCTCCAGGAGGTCCTTTCCATCGGCCTGGTGGTGGGCGGCTCCATCACCATCCCCCACCTGCGCCGCGCCGTCCGGGCGTGGGTGGAGATGGAGGAGGATGCCGGGTTCGCCATGGATGACTGAATGCCGTGGACGATTGTGGGGATGGCTCCACCGCCGGGTTCCGACCGTGGGAGTCCGGTTGCGTCATGGAATCTTCCGTGCAGACGTGACGGTGGTGTGCCGGCCCGTACGAAGAAGGCCCGGGAGCGGACTCCCGGGCCGGGTCTGAGATGTTGAATGCGGGTTACTGCGCCAGGCGGCGGATGAGGGCCATGGCCTGCTCGTGATCGAGACCCTCGCCCAGCCGGAGCGTGTTCAGGTCCGACCAGCCCTCGTCGCGGAGGGTGATGTAGCTGATCCCGGTGGTGGCACCCTCCTCGTCGGTCTCGTCCCACGAGAGCACCACGGAGAGGTCGTGACCCACCTCGAACTGGGCCTCGGTGAGCCGGAGCCCGGGCTTGATGGCGATGTGCTTGCGAACCCCGAACACGATCACGTTGCGGCGGCGCTGCTCCGTGAGCACGTCGTCGTCTCCCGAACCCTCGGGCTCGGGATGGAGGCGCACGATCTCGAACAGGCACTGGCTGATGTCGGCAAAGATGAGGTGGGGCTCACCCGTCTGTGCGTCCACGAAGAGCCGCGGCGCCGCCAGGGATGACATGTCCTCCTCGAACCCGCAGGACAGGCCGTAGGGCAGGAGGGAGCGGAGCTCCACCGGTGCCGCCTCGTCGAGGGCGGGAACACCCGGTTCGTCCAGCGGAATGGCCATGTACACGGCGTGGCCACCGTCCTCAGCCCCGGGGTTCTCCCACCATGCCACGTGGATCCAGGGGTCGACGAAGGTTGTGTCCTCGGCCTCCTCGTCCTCCGCGGGCACCACGGTCCTGACGTCATGGACCAGCAGGGCCGGGTTGATGGAGGGCACGGCGCCCGTCGAGATCTGGACCGGACCGAACCAGGTTCCTTCGTGCAGCGCGGCGAGCATGATCCGGGGTGTCTCGGGGTCTGTGATGTCCTGCCACACCGCCACGATGGTGGAGGTGGCACGGTCGAAGTCGATCCTGGGCGACGCGAACTGGATTCCGGTGGTCTGGGGGATGGGGACGACGAAGCTCTCCTCGGATGGGGCCGACACGACGACGGCGAGCTGGTCCTCGGCAGGGGCGAGCCGGTAGAGGGTGGCGCCCGGCGCCAGGACCATGTCGGGTGCGGACGCCCCCAGCGGAGCGCCCCCCAGGAAGGCCATCACGGCAAGAAGGCAGAGTGCTTTTCGCATCACATCAACCCCTCAGGTTCACGACACGGGTCAGATCCATGTCAAGGAACACGTCGATGATCTCCTCGTCCGGGGCCACCTCGGGATAGCACCGGACGAGCTCGGAAAGGTAGCGGCGGGCGCGGAAGCGGTCCCGCTGCCGGACGGCCACCTCGGCCAGGAGGAACAGGGAGTTCTTCACCACGAGGCGGTCGTCGGTCTCCAGTGCCAGCGTCAGGCCACGTTCGCCGTGGCTCCGCGCCGGCTCGAGCCTGCTGTCGAGCAGGTACCCGTAGCAGAGGTCCTGCAGGGTCTGGGGAAGGAGGTGGGTGGCGTCCCACGCCTCCAGCTCCCGGCGGGCCGCCTCGCAGAGGACGATGCCGTCGGGTATCCGGTCGGTGCACAGGTGGACGTACCCGAGGTTGTCCCGGATCTGTGCGGCCATGGTCCTGCCGTGCGGGTCGCTCCGCAGGTCGAAGGTCTCGAGCGCCCGCCTGTAGGCCTCCTCGGCCTCGTCGAAGCGGGACAGCAGCACGGCGATGTTGCCCTCGAGGTTGGAGGTGGCCGCCCGGTGGACCGGGTCGTCCAGCTCGCCGGCGTACCGTTCGGCCCGCCGGGCCCAGGAGGCGGCCTCCTCGAGGCTGGATTCCATGTACGCCGCCATGGCCGTGGTGTAGGAGGCCATCCACCGGACCCTCGGGGTCCGGCTCCGCATCAGGATCTGCTTGAGATGCGGGACGCACCCGGCACCCCGCTCCAGGTCCACCAGGATGGCGGCGCGGTTGCAGTAGGCCAGGTCGGCCGTCTCGGCGTCGCCCTCCGAGCGGGCCCTTCGCTCGGCCTGTTCGAAGAGCGCGAGGGCGGTGGAGACGTCTCCGGAGGCGAAGGCCTCCTCGGCCCGGCGGCGGATCTCCTCGTACCAGCCCACGGTCACGCCTCGCCCCGCGCGTGGTCGTCGCTCGCAGCGGTCCGGCGCTCGGCGCGTTCGCGCCGCAGCTTGAACTCGATGAACTCCTGGACCTCCCGACGGCTCTCCTCGCCGAGCTGACGCAGCATGTGCAGGGTCTGCATGTCCTCCCGGGACAGTGGCCGGGAGGGAGGGGCCTCCACGGGAGACCTCTCCGAGAAGAACTGGGCCATGTCCATGCCGAAGACCGTCAGGATCTTGAAGAGGTTGTCCAGCGAGACCCGGTAGGTCCCCTTCTCCATGCGCGACAGATCGGACTGCTGGATGCCAATCTGGCGTGCCAGCTCAGCCTGCGTGAGGCCCCGTGCCTTGCGCAACTCCCTCAGACGCGCGCCGATGCGCGCCACGTCGTTCCGGGATGTGGGGGTCCGTCCCCGCATTGTTGCGACCTCCGGCACGTGCTACGATCACCTTTCGGGGGGATCGCAGACCTCTCCTACTCAATACATATTATGGCATTTCAGCAATCGGGTCAACAGGCGTGGGACACGGGGCTGGCTGGTGAGCTCCGGCGGCACCGGTTCCTCCTGTTCCAGCTGGCCCGCCGCTCCTTCGCGGCCCGCCATGCGGAGAACCTCCTGGGATGGTGGTGGTCGCTGATCTCCACGGCGTTCCAGGCCCTGCTCTTCTGGGCCATCTTCTCGAGGGTGATTGGCATCAGGATTGCAGAGCCGCGCGGCGTGGGATTTGCCGTGTACCTGATGACGGGGCTCGTGCCCTTCGCCGCGCTGCAGGATGCCCTGACGCGCTCCGCCACCGTGTTCAGGCGGCATGCGGCCATCGTCCAGAGGGTTCGCTTTCCCCTGGGTGTCCTGGTGACCGGGGATCTCCTGGGGACCCTCGCCTACCACGCCCTCCCCCTGGCGGCGGTGGGGATCTGGTGCCTCGCCGCCGGGCACCTGGAGCTCCCGGGAATGGGGGGGCTGGCCCTGGGGCTGGTCTTCCTGGCCGTCTGGACCCTGGGCCTGGGGCTGGCGCTCGCCGTGGTGGGGGCCCTGCTCCCGGACGTGGATCACGTGCTCTCCCTGGTGCTGCAGGCCGTGTTCTACGGTGCCCCCATCGTGTACCCGCTTTCCATGGTGGGCGAGGGGACACTCGGGACGGTGGTCCGGGCGAACCCGCTGACCGTCATGGTGGAGCTCGTCCGGATGGGCCTCATCGGGGCCGCCGCCCCGGCCGCTGCTCCGGTCATCGCGGTGGCCGTGGGCGGGGTGGTCCTGGTGGTGGCCGGCACGGCTCTCCTGGGCCGGTACAGGTGGCGGATTCCCGACGTGGTGTGAGTGGATGGTTCCGGGGTGATCCGGACGTGACGAGGATGGCCGGCGCCATCCCATGCATGATCGAGGTCGAGGAAAGGAGAGACGACGATGAAGGACACGACGGGACGCAGGTGGCTGGCGTTGACGGCTGCCGCGGTTCTGATTGCAGGTGGTGCGGTGGCCCGGCAGGGATCCGCGCAGGTTTCCGGCCAGAAGGGGACCGCGAAGGCCTCCCGGGCCGGCGAGACAACGACGACAACGGTGAAGGGCGGGAACCTTCGCTTCGAGACCTTCCAGGAATGGATGGACTACATGCTCACGCCACGTCCGTATCCGAAGGATGTGATCATCCGGATCGACGAGAAGCACGCCTACCCCCACGCCGCCGCGCAGCAGTGGAAGATGGAGATCGTCAGGGAGGAGGGGGACACCGTCTGGATGCGACCGCTTCCTCCCGAAGATCCCGAGTCCATCCTTCACAGACCCTGGCTGGACCAGCAGGAGCTGGAGGCCCGTGAGCTGCAGTACCGGAAGAAGCTGCCCAAGGCGTGGTTCGTCAACTTCTCGAACGAGATCGTTCCTCCCGGAACGCAGGACGCGCTGGAGATGCGGTACGTTCCAGGCGAGTTGCCGAACCGGGGCAACTGGCAGATGAACGTGGTCCTGGCCGACATGAACGAGGACGGCAAGGTGGACCTCGTGGCCGGCCTTCCGCGCAAGGGCGGGGTCCAGACCCCGAACATCTGGCTGGGGGACGGCAGGGGGGGGTTCACCCACTGGAAGGACGTGCGCTGGCCCACCGGGGACGTCGCCTTCGACTACGGCTCGGTGGCCGTGGCCGATTTCGACGGCGACGGTCACCAGGACGTGGCCCTCGCGGTGCACTTCGGCCGGCAGTACGTGTTCCACGGTGACGGTGCGGGCGGCTTCCTGCGGTGGAAGAAGCTCCCGGCACCCGACGAGAGGATCACCTCCAGGGCGGTGGCGGCCGGGGACCTCAACGGTGATGGCCGGCCGGACCTGGCGTTCATCGCGGAGCTCAACATCGACCGGACGACGCAGAAGCGGTACGACGTTCCCACGGTCTGGGTCCTGGAGAACCTCGGGAAGGGCACGTGGAGAAAGCGGACCGAGCTCCTGCCCACCTATGTCTTCTCGGACCGGATCTCCATTGCCGACGTGAACGGTGACGGCCGGCCGGACCTGGTCATCGCGGCCAACTTCCAGAACTGGCGTGATCTGGTGATCCTCAACCAGGGCGGCTGGAAATGGGGTGGTGTGAACATCGACCGCATCCTCTCGTCGGCGGTGCACTTCGACGTGGCGCCTGTGGCGGCCGATACGGGCGAGTCCGGCCGCACGACGGACCTCTTCGCCGCCTTCGAGGAGTGGGCGTCCACTCCGGGTGAGACACGGGGCAAGCCCGAGCTCGAGGCGAGGACCGGCGTGGCGCGGTACCGCTGGGACCCGTCGAAGAAGGGGTTCCGCTACAGGCAGGTCATCCTCGACGACGAGATGGTGAACCCCTTCTGGCGCGTGGCGGCCGGGGACCTCGACGGGGACGGCCGGACCGACCTGGCAGTGGCGAGGAAGGGGGGTGAGCTGCTCCTCCTGGTCCAGGACGATACCGGCAAATGGGTGCAGGAGCTCTCCCCCGAGATCCCGGCCATGGGGCGCGCCATGGACCTCAGGCTCGTGGACCTCGACGGCGACGGTCTGGATGACCTGGTGGTGTCGGCGGCCGCCCGGAAGGGTCCGGGAGGCATCTACGTGTGGCTCACGGGCACGAAGGAGTAGCCGCGTGGCGCACCCCGATCTGCGGAGCACCCCTGCCACCATTGACATCAGGGATGTCCGGCGGTACTCTCGCTTCGGACGGTCCGGAGGGATCGGGGCGTGATTGGCGTCATGTTTTTCTCCGGGCATGCTTGACAGCCGGAGAATCGGGTGCTAGTTTTATGCTGTAGTGACATATTCGAGGTTTCCGACTCTGCTTCGGGAGGTGATGCATATCGGATGGGTGGAACACAAGGCAGGCAATCACAATCGTCACGGTTTCTTTTTTCGAAAAACAGATAGGGAGGAGAACGGTATGAAGAAGTTTCTGACCTACGCCCTGGCCGCGGTCCTTGCCCTCGGTGCGGGCAGCGTCGCCTACGCGAATGTCTGCGCGGTGGACCAGGTTCCGGCCGCCACACTGCTGTACCCCTTCGTGGTCCTCGACTACAACGGTGGTGGCAGCGGTACGACCACGCTGTTCTCGGTGACGAACGTGTCGTCCGAGGCCCAGATCGTTCACTTCGTCCTCTGGACGGACTACAGCTACCACGTTCTGGACTGGAACGTCCTGCTTTCCGGTTACGACGTCCAGACCATGAATATCCGCGACATCCTCATGAACGGCGTCCTGCCCTCCACGGGTACGGTCAGCGGTGTGGATGACACCACCTCCAACGATGGTGGTGCGGTTTCCGGCTTCGGCCCCCGCATCGACGTGGGCGCGCTGGACGGTTCCGACAGCACCACCACCCTGTACGATCGGTGCAACCCCGGCATGACCGCGTACCCCGACTACGACGAGTTGATGCCCGACAGCTTCCTCGCGACCCTCAAGGGCTGGCTGCAGCGGTCCCAGGCGGCCTCCCGCGGTCACTACGACTGCGAGCTGGACGAGTACTTCCACGATGCCAACATCTGGTGGGAGCAGCGGACCGACGCCGATCCGACCTGGATGTACATCACCGCCGACGTGGTGTGGACCTGCAACCGGTTGTTCCCGGATTCTCCCGACTACTGGATCCCGGGTCCCGCCAACAACCCGTCCTACGATGAGAACGGTGCGCAGGCCATGTACGACAATACCCTGATTGGCGACATCTTCTACGTCAACCAGGACCAGAACCTGTCCGAGGCGCTGCCCGCCGTCTCCCTGGAGACCGACCCGGAGCTTGACGGGTACATCACCTTCTACAGCACCTACACGCTGGGCGCCGGTGGTGTGTACAGCGACCTGCGCGAGCCGCTGCCCAACGGGTACGGCGTGCGCTACCTCTTTGCCGACACCGAGGACGCGAGCGGCACCGCCGTGCGCGTCTTCAAGCGGTCCACCTCCCCGCAGCCCGGTGGCGACCCCATCGTGTGGGATCTCGAGGCCGTTGGCTTCCCGTATCCGTCCGCCATGTACGCGTCCAACTGCAGGGGTTACGTGCTGTACGCGTGGGACGAGGACGAGAACGTCATCACCAGCACGCCGGATCCGGACGATCCGTGGTCGCCGCCGCCCTGCATCGGTGACGGCTGCGAGACCCCGAATCCGCCCAACCAGCTGCCCCTCGAGACCCAGGAGGTCGTGATCGAGCAGCTGCCGCACGTGGACATGTTCGGCTGGATCTGGATCGTGTGGCCTGGCCCCACGGCAACCCAGACCGACGACGACTACTACCAGACCTACGTGAGCGTGAAGTACAACTACGGCGGGTACTCCATGGCCCTGCCGGGCGCCGTGCTCAACAGCGACAACTGCTGGGTAGAGGTTCCCGTCCTGTAATTTCTCCCCCAGGGAGTCGATCGAGGGCGGCCTTCGGGCCGCCCTTTTTCCTGCGGCAGTCGTGCAGAGCCACACCGCGCGATGTCCCGGGGGCAAGGCGGGGGAACTCACCGGCCGGACCGGGACCAGAGGGGTGGTTCCTCCGGTCGAGCCGGCCGGGAGGCCGGGTCCTGTGACCTGTCTCACCTCTCCGGGAGGGAGGGGCCTTGGGTCCGGGCCCGGAATCTGCTAGACTTCGGTCTGGATGGGGGAAAGGGGGTCGTGTAGCCGCCTTTCCCGGAGGTCGTATTCATGCCGTTCTTTTTCAGGAGTCATTGAGATGTGCCCCACATCGCCGAGTCATTGAACGGAACCATGAAAGGCAATTGGAGTCTGACCATGACATCGATCCGTCCGAACGAGAAGTTCCGGGACGTGGCCAGGGCTGCTGCCATTGGCCTGATTCTGGTGGGAAGCCTGATACCGGCGGTCCGCTCCCGGGCTGCCGACGAGGCGGACTGCACGTCCACCTACTGCTTCACGGGCCTCCTGCTCGACGAGAGTGACCAGCGGGACGAGTACACCTGCTTCGACAGGGTCCGGTTTGCGGACCGCTTCACCTGGAACGACCACGCCTGGGCACTGGTGAACGCGGGCAACGATCTGCTCCTCTACGATCTCCAGAACCTGGGCCGTGGCCTCACCGACCGTGGAGGCTACGGTCTCGGCCAGAACTGTGCCATGACCGAGCCGCCCAGGGGAACCATCACCGGGCCGGAGCCCGCCGGTGCCGGGCTCGAGGGCCCGGAAGGCCAGTCCCCGAAGGTGGTCAGTGCCTTCGATTTCCTGGACACCTACTCGGTGTGTGACGCCTACGGTTCCGGTGCGTGCCGGTTCGCCTTCTCCAACTACTCCCACGACGGCGCGGCCGGCTTCGCCATCGACTTCGGGTCCCCCACGGGAGCCCGGCCCTACCTGGAGGACTACTGGAAGTATCCCGACATCTACTTCGGTGCCACGTGGGGGCTCAACGGCAACCAGTACGTGATCGTGAAGGGGTTTGCCGAGTCGGAGGGTTGCACGGACGGATGGGGGGTCTTCCGGGTCGTGGCGGGTTCGCCCCCGGTCTTCACCTACATGCAGTGCGCCCCTTCCAACCTGGCTCCGCGGTACTCCAAGCAGGCCCACGATCTGCTGTTCACCTTTGATCGGTCGAACGTCCAGGTGTGGGGCCTCGACCCCACCACCGGGATGATCTCCGACGAGGCCGACGGGAGCGGCATCTCGGGCTACGGCGAGAGCGCCATGAACATCGATGCCCACGGCTACGACGGGACCTCGGGCTCTGTGGTGATGGTGGTGACCGACGTCAGGGGCTCGTCGGGTACGGCCCAGCTCTTCGAGGTCACGGGGCCGGGAACCTCGGCCGTGGTGACCCGGAAGTACACGTTCCCCGATCCTCCCGGGTTCGACCCCCCCTCCGTCAAGGGCTGGTTCTCCAGTGCGGTGAACAGGGGGCCCACGGGGCACTACGTCTTCCTCGAGCAGAACCTCGGGATCTTCACGGGTCACAGGGTGCTCTACGACATCACCGACCTGACGAACCCCGTCGCGCTCGACGGTGGTGCCACCGGGTACTGGAGCGATCCCAACTCCGATTTCAACCAGGCCGGCTTCGACAACGACGATGCGCTGGACTTCATGCCCATCTTCTCCTTCGACGGCACCCAGTTCCTCATGATGCGGAAGTACATGCTGGCCCGGTTCCAGTACGGCGGACCTCCCGTGCCCACGGCCGGCCTGGAGATGCAGCCGGCCGTCCGCTTCCCGGGTGACACGGTCACGCTGAAGGACAGGTCCACGTCGGCCGACGGCGTGGCCATGTGGATCACCGATGGCAGCGGAACCAAGGTCGAGGGCGACTACGAGCCACCCACCTACGACCTGAACCCTCCGACCGACGATGTGGTCTGGAACACCGCGCCGCTGCAGCCCATGGCCTTCGACGCCGGGTGCACCACGCTGTCTCCCGGGCCCTACACGGCCCACGTGGAGATCATCCCGTCGGGCGAGGAGGACCGGGTGGACCGGGTCATCTCCTTCCAGTGCAGGCCGGGAGCCGCCATCTCCGTGTACCCCTCCACCGCCATGACGGGCGAGGTGGTCACCCTCACGGGAACCGTGGACGGCGGGACCCCCATCCAGTGGGAGTGGAAGGTGACCGATCCGGCCAACACCACAACACCCACCACCCATCCGGCGGGCAACGGGACCGGAACGGACTCGCTGGACGTGAGCATCACCCAGGCCGGCGAGTGGAAGTTCGAGCTGACCGCCGTCTACCAGCACACGGTGGACGGGTCGTCGTGGGAGGCCGTTGCGGTTCCGGTGGTGAAGACCTATTCGTCCGTGGCGCCGGTGCTTGACGTGGTTCCCGGAGCGCCCCGCCCCACCGACGTGGTCACCTTGAAGGGTGACCAGTCGCTGCTCGGTGCGAACCTCACGGTGAGCTACACCTACACCCTGAACTCGGCGGAGCAATGCTCGGGCACCTTCAATTCCAACACCGACACCGTGCCCGACTGCGAGATCGGCACCCTCTCGGAGGGCTCGTACACGGCGGTGCTCACGCTTGATCCCGACGATGGCAGCACCCCGGTGTCCGACACCCGGCACGTCACCGTGACCGATACCGACTTCTCCATCTCGCCCACCGATCCGGAGATCGGCGAGATCGTCACCTTCTATCCCACCAAGACCCCGTGGTCGGGTGAGTGGGACTTCGGTGATCAGGGCTGCGTCGGCTACGGCCAGAAACTGCACTGCCCGCCGGGCCAGATCTGCGGCACGCTTCCTCCCCAGTACAAGTACGCCGACAGCGGGGTGAAGACCGTCACGTTCACCCCCACGGGTGGTTCGCCGGTGTCCCGGACGCTCACCGTGCAGCCCAAGGGGAGCTGCAGCGGCGGGGTCACGTGCACCTACTCCATCTCGCCCGCGTACTTCAACGTGCCGGCCTCGGGCGGGAGGTACACGCTGAGGATCACGGCCAGCTCGCCAACCTGCGGGTGGAGCGCCACGAGCCTGAACCCCTCCTGGATCGGCATCTCGCCCACCAGAGGCTCGGGAACCAAGGCCCTCAACGTGACCGTGCTCGCCAACGGCGCCGCCAAGCGGCAGGGCTCGATCCGTGTCATCGCCGGGAAGAGCTACACCATCAACGTGAACCAGGCCGCGGGTGTGGTGTGTGATCCCATCGACGCCACCTACACCTGGACTCCTGACCGCGACACCTTCGGGGTGGGTGAGACGGTGCACTTCATTGACACTTCTTCGGGAGTGACCAGCCGCCGCTGGGAGGTCTTCCAGGACAGCTGGCTCCTGCCCGGTGCGATCACGACAAGGGACTTCTACTGGACACCCCCGGCGGTGGGCAACTACTCGATCAAGCTCACCGTCCACAACGAGTGCCAGAGCTCGGATGTGAGGGAGAAATCCTTCACGGTGACCGAGGAGGCCCCCTCCAGCCTGATGTTCGTCTCGGGCGCGGCCCACGCGCCGGGCCTCGAGGGAACGCTCTGGCGGACCGACGTGAACCTCTTCAACCCCACGTCCGAACCCCTGCAGGTGGAGCTCCAGCTCCTGCCCTACGGCCAGGACAACAGCGACCCGCAGTACACCGCGAGCTACTTCATCAGTCCCCACAAGACGCGTCGCGTGGAGGACGTGGTGAAGGCGCTCTGGGGTGACGTGAGCAAGCTCGGCGCCTCCGTTGGAATCAAGCCCGTGGCGTCGACGAGCCCCTCGGTGGCCGCACGGACGTACAACGAGACGCCTTACGGGACCTACGGCTCGTTCATCCCCATGTTTTCCCGGCCCGTGACTGCCGGTGTCGCCCCGGTCCTGGGCGGGCTCCGTGCGGACAGCGCCTACCGGACCAACGTGTTCGTCACCAATCACACGGACGAGGCCATCGGCGACGTGGCCATCGAGATTTACAATACCAGTGGATCACTTGTCGGTACCACGGACGCACGGCTCCTGCCTCCGTACAGCACGGTGCAGTTCGTGAAGGTGGGAGACGGTCTGGGTCTCGAGCTGTTTTCCATCAGGGTGACGGCTCCGGCGGACAGGGTCTCGGTGTCGGCCTCGGTGGTCGAGAACGTGAGCGGCGACTCGGTGCTGGTGGTGCCGAACGCCATCGGTGATTCCGTGCTGTACCTTCCTGGCCTGGCCCACGTGCCGGGCAAGCACGGTACCTTCTGGCGCACTGACCTCGCCTTCACCAACCCGGCGGGGTCCGGCACGAACGTCCAGTTCAACCTCCACCTCTGGCGGCAGAACACCAGGACGTGGGAGACCGAGACCGAGGAGACCGGCATGATTCCGCTGGCACCCGGCGGGAGCTTCCGCCTCGAGGATGTCCTCGGACCGGGAGGGAACATCTTCCCCGGGGCCTCCGAGGACGACGCGGTGCTCGGCTACGCCTGGGTGGAGGTCAAGGCCGGCAGTGCGGCGCCCCTGATCCAGGCCCAGACGTACACCACCATTGACGGGGGTGGTGCCTACGGCCAGGGTGTGGCGGCCTGTGGCGAGGACCAGCTCCTGGAGCGGGGAGAGGCCGGCTTCGTGGCCGGGATCTCCAACAGCACCGATGGCGAGACCGGCTTCCGGTCGAACCTCGGCTTCCTGTGCACGGGCGAGAGCAACTGTGTGGTGGGCCTGAGGGTCTACGGGAGCGACGGCACCGTCCTCGCCGAGCGGTCGGACGTGGTGGTGGCGCCCATGAAGTACCTCCAGGCATCCATCACGTCGATCCTGCCGGATCTCGCCGGCCAGGACGTGTTCGGCTCCCTGGAGGTCACCGTGCTGGATGGTGGCCCGCTCGTGGCCTTTGCCACCATCGTGGACAACGCCACCAACGATGGAATCTTCGTTCCGGTCCTGAAGAACTGAGCCCGGACCGCGATACCATTCACAGACGGGGTGGCCAAGGGGCCACCCCGTTGTTTGTTGGTTCTGCAGGTGGGACACGGACAGAATGATCGGGGAAGTGGTGGATCCCGAGTGCACCCGCCGTGGACGAGCATGGGCGCCCGAAAGCCCTCCGTGGTCCGGTCAGGGTTGGAATCCGTTTCCCTCTTACCGGCCGGGGAGGTCGCCCTCCTCCATGGCCTCCAGATCCTTCGGGTGCATGAAGAGGGGCTCGGAGGGCATGCCCAGCGACTCCCAGCGGACCTTGACCGTGCGCACGTGGCCGCTCTCGGCGCCGTTCTGGTCGATTCCCACCACGAGAAGGTCGGACGCGAGGCGTGCCGGTCCCACCTTCTCCCACCGGAGGAACCGGTACCGCACTCCCTCGGCACCCACCTTGAGGTACTCCTCGGGAGCGAAGAGCTGGGCCACCAGGAGACGCCCGTCGGACCGCCGGACCAGCAGCTCCCAGGGGGTGTTGAAGATGGGCGTGGTGAAGTAGTTCGGCGGGAACTCCACCGTGAGCTTCCACACGGGGTCCCCCTCCCATGTGGCCCGTGTGACTGACGTGACCCGGACCCCCTCGATCCCGAGGGAGAAGGGAAGCAGGAGCGGGAAGAGGCGGTCGTGGAGTGTCATCCGTGCCATGAGCGGTGTCTGCCGCCTGGTGTCCAGCTGCCCGTCGATCATCGCCCAGGCCTTGATCCCGTTGTCCACCAGAAGGATCCGCGGTGTGTACTGGAGCCGGAGCTGTTCGAGGTCCGCACCGTTGACCCATGCCGTCATGTCGGTGACGTGCTGCTCGCCCTTGGCGGTGGTCTCCTCGTTGTGGATTCGCGCCTTCAGGATTCCCAGGCCGGTGAGGGCGTCGGCGCCCCCTGCGGCCTTCATGGCCAGGTCCACGACCTTCGCCGTGCGGCCGGATCGTTCCGGTCCGGTGGCGTGGGCCGTGGGAGCTGCGGCCACCATCGTGGCAGCGAGCAGGATCGTCGCGGGTGTCTGGATTGCGGACATGCATGCCTCCTGGGGTCCAACCCCGATTCTTGCGGTGAATATAGCAGGAACCGTACCAGCCTGGGGCCCCGGTGGGCGCCTCGCGAAGAGGGGTTGCCGTGCCCCGCCGGCACGCCGTGCCATGCTGGCCGGGAGCCGCTCCGCTCCACCCCGGCCCCTGTGGTATCGTGACGGCACCATGGGGCCGGACGTCAGCCACGAGACCATCGCAGTGGAGGGGGTTTCCAAGGTCTACCGGGTGTTCGCCTCCCCGGGGGAACGGCTGAAGCACCGCCTGGGGCTCAGGGGCAGGTGGGTGGACCACGAGGCCCTCCACGACGTGTCCCTGACGGTCGCCGGGGGCGAGGCGGTGGGGATCGTCGGGGAGAACGGTGCGGGGAAGTCCACGTTGCTCAAGATCGTGGCCGGGACCACCGCACCCACCACCGGCACGATCCGGGTGGACGGCACCGTGGCGGCCATCCTGGAGCTGGGGGCGGCCTTCCACCCGGAGTTCAGCGGCAGGGAGAACGCCGTGCTCTACGGCGCGCTCATGGGCCTGTCCCGCCGGGAGATCCAGGACCGCCTCGACGAGATCCTCGCCTTCGCCGAGCTGGGGGAGTTCATCGACCACCCCATCAAGACCTACTCCACGGGCATGGCCATGCGCCTGGCCTTCGCCGTGGCCACGAGCGTGGAGCCGGACGTGCTCATCGTGGACGAGGCGCTGGCCGTGGGCGACGGGTACTTCCAGAAGAAGTGCATCGACCAGATCCTCAGGATCCGCGAGCGGGGCGCCACGATCCTGTTCTGCTCCCACGCCATGTACTACGTGACCATGTTCTGCGAGCGTGCGGTGTGGCTGGAGGGGGGACGGGTCCGCAAGGTGGGGCCCGCCGACGAGGTGGTGGAGGCCTACGAGGCCCACCTCCTGTCACGGGGGAAGCGCACCCCCGACGAGAGCGGCCGCGTTCCCGGCGTGGAGCTGGGATCCGGCGGGACGCTGGGGCTCCGCACGGGCCGGGTGGCCGAGGTGCACCTGGCGGGGCGCCGGGACGGGGCCGGAGTGGTGCTCGAGCCCCACGACTCCCTCGTGGTGGATCTCGGGGTGGAGAGCGTGAGGCGGGAGGAGCCGTACCACGTGGTGGTGACGCTGGATGCGGCCGACGGCCGGTGCGTCATGGCGGCCTCCACCTTCTGGGACGGACGCGAGCCCCTCCGGGGATCGGACCGCTACGGTGTCCGGCTGGAGGTGCCCGACCTCCCGCTGGCCGGCGGGACCTACACCCTCTACGTCTTCCTCCTGGACGAGACGGGGCTCCACATCCACGACGAGGTGGTGATGACGGGGGCGGTGACCGTCCGGGGAGCGCGCCGCACGGGGTGCCTCCTGGACCTCCCCCATGGCTGGGAGGTCTCGTGACGGGCGGGACGGCCCTGCGGATCAACTACCTCCTGGCCAGCACGGAGCTCTTCGGCGGGGTGAAGGTCGTGCTCCACCACGCCAGCCTCCTGGCGCGGCGGGGGCACCTGGTCCGGGTGGTGAGCCCGGGTGCCCCGCCGGACTGGTACCCCCTGGAGGCGGAGTTCGTCCGGGTGCCCTCCCTGGAGGACCCGGAACTGCCGGAAGCGGACGTGACGGTGGCCACCTTCTGGACCACCATCGCTCCCGCCCTGGAGTCCCCCGGGTCCGGGGCGGTGGTGCACTACTGCCAGGGGTTCGAGGGGGATCTCACCCACAACGAGGCCGAGCACCCGGACATCATGGCCGCCTACCGGAATCCCCTGCCCGCCTTCACGGTCTCGGAGCCCCTGGCCCACATGATCCGCACGCGTTTCGGCCGCCCCGCCATGGTGGTTCCGCCGGCCCTGGAACCCGTGTGGCGTCCCGGCCTCCGGCTGGGGCCGCGCCGGCGGCCCCGCGTGCTGGTGACCGGCCCCTTCGAGAACTCCGTGAAGGACCCGCGGACGGCCATCGAGGCGGTGGACCTCTTGCGGCGGCGGGGCGTGCGGGCGGTCCTGGTCCGCCTCTCCCAGTGGCCGCTCACCGGCGCGGAGCGCGAGCTCCTCCCCCCGGACGAGTTCCACTGCAACCTGCCGCCGGCCGGGGTTCCGCGACTGCTCCGGAGCTGCGACCTCCTCCTGGCCCCCTCCACCGCCCAGGAGGGCTTCGGGCTCCCGGTCCTGGAGGCCATGGCCTGCGGTCTCCCGGTGGTGGCGTCGGAGATCCCCTCCTTCCGGTGGTTCGCCCGGGAGGCCGCCGTGCTGGTGCCGCCCGGCGACCCCGCGGCCTTCGCGGAGGCGGCGGCGGGGCTCCTGGGAGCGAGGGGACGCTGGAGGGAACACCGGGCGCGGGGCCTGGAGGTGGCCGGGGCCTTCCGGGAGGAGAGCGTGGTGGAGACCCTGGAGAGCGCCCTCCAGAGGGTGGCCTCGGGACGTTGGGGTGCCGGGCCGTGATGGTCTCCCTGGTGGTGGTCGCCCATTTCTCGTCGGGGGAGCTCCCGGCCCTCGTGGAAAGCTTCCGCAGGGAGGCCGCGGCCGCCGGTGTCGAGGCCGAGGTGGTGGTTGTGGACCACTCGGAGGATCCGGACGAGGCCGCGAGGGCCGGCGGACTGGAACCGGACCGGCTCCTGGTGCGTCCCAACCGGGGGTACGGTGCGGGCGTGAACCTGGGGGTGGCGAACAGCCGTGGCGGTGCCGTGGTGGTCAGCAACCCCGACGTGGAGTTCCTGCCGGGGAGCCTGGGGGAGCTGCTGGGGTTCCTCGATGCGGGCTTCACGGTGGTGGGGCCCCGCCAGGTCTGGGATCGGGAGGGGAGGGTGGACGCTCCCCCGGCGGGTGACCCCGCTCCGGGAGCGATGCTGCGGGAGGCGGCCGCCCTTCGCCGGGAGGCCTCGTGGCGGGCGTGGTTCCCGCGCCACGTGGCGTCACTGGTCCGCGTGTGGCGGGGTAGTGGTGTCGTGGAGGTCCCCTCCCTGAGAGGCTCGGTGATGGCGTTCTCCAGGGAGGAGGCCCTCCGGCTGGGGCCCCTGGACGAGGGGTACTTCCTGTACTACGAGGAGACCGAGTGGCTCCTGAGGGCACGCCGGCGTGGCGCCCGGCTGGGCCTCGCCACGGGGGCCACGGTCCACCACGCATGGGGCCGGTCCACGGCCCGCCTCGAGCAGCCGGGGCTCCTGGAGGCCCGTTCCAGGCGGCGCTACCTGCGCCGGAACGCCGCGCTTCCCTGGCGGCTGGCCATCACGATGCTGGAGCGGCGGCGCTGGCCGGGAATCCGGGCGACCGAGGTGGAGGGGCCGGAGGCCCTGGCGGGCCGTGAGGCGGACCTCTGGCTGCTGTCACCCTCGCCGCACCTCCTGCCCGCCTTCGGGCTGGGGGGGCGTGCGGAGCTGCCCCCGGAGGTCGCCGCCGCCGTCTCCCGGGGCCGGTGGTACCTTGTGGAGGTGGCGTCCCGAGGGGGATCCTGGGAGCCGGGGGAGGCCTGGACGTGGGAGATGGACCGGGCATGACGGGGGACGAGGTCGTCATCAGGCCCTACGAGCCGGGGGACGAGCGGGCCATCAACGCGGCCTTCAACGAGGTCTTCGGCGCCCGTCGCGAGCTCGACGAGTGGCTCTGGAAGTTCCCGTGGCGGCCGGAGGGCCGCACCATCATGCTGGCCTGGCGGGGCGGGGAGCTCCTGGCCCAGTACGCCGGCCAGCCCGTCCGGTTCCAGGTGGACGGGGTGGAGTGGAAGGCGCTCCACGGTGTGGACGACTTCTCCACCAGGGCGGGCCGGCGGGGCCTGGCCCGCCGCGGCGTCTACGTGCGCACGGCCGAGGCCTACTTCGACCGCCACCTCTGGAACGGTCCCCACCAGCTCATCGTGGGCTTCCCCGGCCGCCGGCACCTCAAGCTGGGCATCCTCCAGATGGGCTACGGCGCGGTGCCGCCCCAGGAGATCCGGGTCCTGGCGAGGGAGGAGGGCGCCGGAATGGGGCGGGGGAGGAGGCTGCCCTACCGGGCCGAACCGGCCAGGGACTGGGAGCCCCGCCTGGACACCCTCTGGGAGAGGGTTCGCGGCGACTACCCCGTGGCCCTGGTGCGGGATGCCCGGAGGGCCCTGGAGCGGCTGGCGGGCCGGCCGCGGGTCCGGTACCACCGGTACCTTCTCCTGCCGCGCTTCTCCGACGAGCCGGTGGGTTTCGTGGCGTTCCGGACCGACGACGGGATCTGCCGCTGGCTGGACCTCCTGTGGGACCACGCCCACCCCGGCGCCCTGGAGCTGGCGGCCCACCTGTCGAAGAGGCTGGCCCGGGACCATGGGGCTCCCCGCGAGGAGATGTGGCTGACGGGTGATCCGGCGGCCCGGGAGATCCTCCACCGGCTCGGTTTCCACGAGGAGCCGGAACCCTCTGGCCTCGTCTTCCTGGTGATCCCCTTCGACGAGAGCTTCGACGGCGGCCGCGTGGTGGACAGGGTGTACCTGACCATGGCGGACGCCGACCTGGTGTGAGCGGTGGCGGTCCTCCTCTGGATCCTCGTGCCCCTCCTGGCCGTCCACCTGGCCCTCTGGCGGTGGCTGCGGCGGGGCCTGGGGTTCCAGCTCCTGCTGGACCTGGCCCTCGTGGTGCTCTTCGGGCCGGCCCTGGTCCGCGGGCAGGTCCTCGACCCCGTGCGCTGCATCCAGAACACGCCGCCCTTCACCTCCTGGGCATGGAGCCCCGGGACGGAGCTCCAGCCGACCCAGTCCGACGTGGTGCTCCAGTTCCACCCGTGGTGGGAGGAGGCCCGGCGGCAGCTCCTCCGGGGGCGGCTGCCCCGCATCGCCCCGGACATCGGCGGGGGCTCGCCCCTGGTGGCCAACGGTCAGGTGGGGCTCCTCGCGCCCGTGATGCTCCCGGTCTGGGTCCTGGGACCGGAGCGGGGTACCACGGTCATGGCCGTCTGGAAGGTGGAGGCCGCGGCGCTCGGGGCCTTCCTGTTCCTGGCCGTGGCCTGGCGCCTCCGGCCCGCCGCGGCCGCGGTGGCGGGCGTGGTCTGGGGCCTCGGGCCGTTTCTCATGGGGTGGCTGCTGGTGCCCCTGGGGTGGTCCCTGGCCCTGCTGCCGTGGGTCTGGTGGCTCCTGCAGCGCACGCTGGCCGGCCGGTGGCGGTGGGGCCGTGTGGGCGTGGCGGGCGGTCTGCTGGGCTGGTTCATGGGTGCGGGCCTCCACCCCGAGACGGCGGCCATCGTGGTGGGATCGGGCCTGCTGGCGGGACTCGTCCTGCACCCCCGGCGCTGGGCGCGGGTGGCGGCCATCGGCCTGCTCGCAGCCCTCGTGACGGTGCCGCTGGCGTGGCCCGGCCTGCGGCTCATCCACGCCTCCTCCAAGGGGCGGGCCTACGCCCGCGAGAACCCCAACCTCCGTCCCATCCCGTTGAAGCTCCGGGGCATGGTCCTGGAGCAGACGCTGCTTCCCGCGGTCCACGGCCACCCCGGGAGGGGCACCTGGAGGGCGCCCTACCCCGCGGCGGCGGGGGCGCTGGGCTTCGGTGGCGTGGCCCTGGCGCTGCTGGCCGCGGGGAGGCTGCGGCGGCGGCACCGGAGGCTGGCCCTGGCGGCCCTGGCCCAGGCCGCCGTGGTGGCCGTGGTCTTCTTCAGGCTGCCACCGCTCGATGCGCTCCTGGTCCGTATCCCGCCGTTCGACCGGATGACCCTGCCCCGCTTCGGCCTGCTCCTGCCGTGGGCGGCCGCCGTGCTGGCCGCCCTGGCGGTGGCCGGGGGGCCGTCCCGGAGCCTGCGCCGCCGGCTGGCCTGGCTGGTCCCCGCCGGCCTCCTGGGCCTCGCCGTGGCGACCTGGCCCACGGGGTGGGGCGCCTGGGACCGGGCCCTGGTCCTGGTCACGGTGGCCTCGTGCGCCGCCGGCCTCGGGGTGTTCTTCTCGGGCAGGATGCGGTGGCTGCCGTGGATCGCGGCGGTCGAGCTCGTGGCCCTCGGCGTGGGGATCAACCCCGCGGCCGCCCGCCGGGACGTCCTGCCGACGCCGCCCGTGATCGAGCGGCTGACCCACAGGGTCCGTTCGGAACGGGGCAGGATCTGCGGCACGGGTGGCGTCCTCCCCCCCAACCTGGCGAGCCGGTACGGGATCGCCGACCTGCGCTCCTTCGACCCGCTCCGCCCGTGGCCCCTGGCGCGGCTCCACGCCCTGCTCGGTGCGGAGAACCCCGTGCTCCCGGGACCGCTCGGCTGGGCCCCTCCCCGTCTCCTGGGCGCGTGGAGCGTCCGCTGGCTCGTGACTCCCGAGGGGGGGGGGCCACCGGCCGGGGGGTGGCTCCAGGTGGACGCGGGCGACGGGCTCCGGGTCTGGGAGAACCCCTTCTTCAGGCCGGAGGTCCGGCTCGTGGGACGGACGGTGACGGTGGAGGAGGACGAGGGGTGGGAGATGCTGGCCCTCGACCCGGAGATGGTGCTGGAGGACGCCCTGCTTCCGGAGGGGAGCGGCGAGGCCTCGGCCCGGTCCATGGACCTGGAGATCGTGGAGCGGAGGCCCGACCGGCTCAGGGTGCTCACCGCCTGTGACGGTCCCTGCCTCCTCCTCCTGGCCCAGCCCTGGGCGCCGGGATGGAGGGCCTCCGTGGACGGCAGGCCCGCCCCTGTGCTCCGGGCCAACCTGGCCGCGCTGGGCGTCCTGATCCCGGCGGGGGCCCACGAGGCCGAGCTGGCCTACCACCTGTGGTAGAGCGCCTCAGCTGCTGGCGCTCTCCAGCGGGGCGCCGTCACGGCGCTCCCGGTAGATCAGCCAGAGGTTGCGGACGTAGATGAACCAGCCGGTGCTCTGGCCGAGGACGCCCACGATGTCCTTGCGCCAGACGAAGTAGACCAGCAGCATGGAGGCCCCGGCCAGGCTCATCCACCAGAAGGCCACGGGGACCACGGAGCGCTTCCTCTTCTCGCTCACCAGCCACTGGACCACCATCCGGCCCGTGAAGAGCACCTGGCCCAGGAGACCCAGCGCCACCCAGAGGATCCCCCCCCAGGAGGTGATGTTGAGGATGGCGAACAGAGGCTTCCGGCCCGAGTACTCCTCGTAGAGCAGCTCCGCGAAACGGTCCGGCGAGACCTCCTCCACGTGCCCGTCGCGCCACCGGATCCGGTAGAGGTGGGCGCCCTCACCGGTCTCCACCAGGTCCACCGAGGTCACGCCGGCCGGCCTGACCTTCAGGTGGAGGGGACGGGGCTCCCCGGACCCGCTCCCTGCGGCTGCAGTCCCGCGTCCGACGGCGGGGGATCCACCGAGCACCAGCAGGAAGGCCAGCGCGAGACCCACGAGGAGCGGGAACCCGCGGCGACCCCGTGCGGTCCGGACCGGGGTCAGCGGAGCCTCCAGTCCAGGTGCCGGTCCTGGAGCCAGCGGACGCCCAGGGCGTCCCTGAGGGCCCGGAAGGCGCGGTCCCAGGTGCCGTACTTGCTGGTGCCGGCGGTGCGGGCCGTGTGGCGGACGGGGACCTGCTTCACCGTGTAGCCCTCCATCTTGAGGAGGGTCGGGATGAAGCGGTGGTAGCCGTTGAAGGCGCACAGGGAGCGGATGGCCTCACCCCTGAAGACCTTGAGGGGGCACCCGGTGTCCACGATGTCCTCCCGCGTCAGCCGGTTCCGGACCCCGTTGGCGAAGGAGGAGGAGAACTTCCGCCACCAGCTGTCCTTCCGTTGCTCGCGGATGCCCACCACGGCGTCCACCCCCTCGGCGAGGAGGGTGTCGAGCAGCTTCGGGATGTCCTCGGGGAAGGTCTGGAGGTCCGCGTCCATGAAGGCCACGTACTCGCCCCGGCTCTCCGTGAAGCCGCAGTCCATGGCGGCGGACTGGCCCGAGTTGGCCGCCAGGTGCAGCACCCTGAGGTTGGCGTTCCCCGCCGCGAGCTCGTCGAGGCGCTCCGCGGAGCCGTCGGTGGAGCCATCGTCCACCACCACCAGCTCCCAGGGCCTGCCCAGGTCCGCCATGGCGGCGGTCACCCGCTCCACCAGCGGGTCCACGTTGCCCAGCTCGTTGTAGAGCGGGACCACCACCGAGAGCCAGAGGGCCTGTCGCTCCTGCATCGTGGCAAGGGTACCACGCTGGCCCCGGCAGGGTCCCACGGATGGTGTTGCGAGGGAGATGTCCCCACCCCCAGCATCGCGGTGTGGACGCTGGGGTAAGATGCGGAGCACCCGGCACGGGATGTGCCCGCCGGGGTCGTGGGGAAGGAGCGGCATGGTCTTCTGGAGACGGCGCGAAGCAGGGGAGGTGGAGGTGGGGGTGAACCCCGCGGTGCAGAGGTCGCCGGGGGGGTTCTACAACCCGCTCACGGGCCGCTGGCTGGCCCCCGGGACGGAGGGCCACAGGGTCCTGGACGCCCTCCGTGAGGGGAGGATCGGCGCTGCCGACCTGGGGGACGATGTCCGCGGGCGGCTCCTGGAGCAGGAGTGGCTCCTTCCGCCGGGGACCGACGTGTGGCACCGCTTCCGCCTCCGGGTGGTGGCCCTGGAGACCCACACCGTGTGCAACCAGGCCTGCGTCTTCTGCCCCGTCTCCCATTCCCCGAGGGCGGCCTACTTCATGGAGGATGATCTCTTCGAGTCCGTGGCGGACCAGCTCGTGGAGTTCCGGGACACGCTGGAGGCCATCTTCCTCATGAACTACAACGAGCCCACGCTGGACCGGCGGCTGGGCACCCACGTCCGGATGCTGGCCGGGCGCGGGCTTCCCGTGGCCATCAACACCAACGGGACGGGGCTCACCCCGCGGCTCGTGGAGGAGCTCGTGGAGGCGGGGCCCCTGCGGTTCCTGTCCATCAACCTCAACACCATCGACCGCGAGCGGTACCGGAGGGAGCGGGGCAAGGACCAGCTGGAGCTCGTCCTGACCAACCTGGACCACGCGGGGAGGTTTCCCGTGGCCGAGGAGATGGTGATCGCCGTCCTGGGGGATGGCGACGAGCGGCACCGGGCCGAGGTGGAGGCCATCGGCCGCCGGTTCGAGGGGAGCCGTTTCGAGGTCCGGGACCACCGCCTCATGGACCGGGCGGGGCACGTGGAGGCCGGCCAGAAGGTGGTGGACCCGGCGGCGCCGCTGCGTGGCTGCGACAACCTGGGCTCCCGGCCCTTCGAGCACCTCCACGTGAGCCCCAGGGGCCGGTGCGTCCTCTGCTGCGAGGACTACGACGAGGACTGGGTGGTGGGGGACCTCACGCGGCAGAGCGTCCGCGAGGTGCTGGAGGGCGAGCCCCTGGCGCGGTTCCGCAGGTGGGCCTACGGGGCCGGGGAGGCGCCCCCGGAGTTCATCTGCCGGGGGTGCATCTATGCGCTGAGGGCGTGAACGGGCGGAGGCCCGTACCCGGCCCTGCCGCGTGTGACTCCCGGCCACCCGCCCGTGCCCCTGATATCATCGAGGTGGCGGGCCGGAGGCCCGACCGGCTTCCCGGAGGTGGTCATGGCGTTCGAGGGGTGCGAGAAGATCTGGATGAACGGTGCGCTGGTGGACTTCGAGGACGCGAAGATCCACGTGCTGTCCCACGTGATCCACTACGGAAGCGGTGTCTTCGAGGGTCTCCGGGCCTACGAGAACTCCCGCATGGGGTCCGGGGTGTTCCGGCTGGACGAGCACATCGACCGGCTCTTCAACTCGGCCAAGGTGCTGCGGATGGAGATCCGGTACGGGAAGAAGGAGCTCCGGCAGGCCGTCCTCGACACGTTGAAGGTCAACGGCCTGAAGAGCGCCTACATCAGGCCCCTGGTCTACCGGGGCATGGGCAGTCTCGGGGTGGATCCCACGTCCTGTCCGGTGGAGGTGATGATCGCCGCGTGGAACTGGGGAGCCTACCTGGGCAAGGAGGCCCTGCTCGACGGCGTGGACGTCCGGGTCTCCTCGTGGACCAGGATGGCCCCGAACACCTTCCCCGCCATGGTGAAGTCCACGGCGAACTACCTGAACTCCCAGCTGATCCGCATGGAGGCCAACATGGAGGGTTACACCGAGGGGATCGGGCTGGACACCGGGGGGATGGTCTGCGAGGGCTCCGGGGAGAACATCTTCCTGGTGTGGGAGGGCCGGCTGCTCACCCCGCCACTGGGGAACTCGGTGCTGAAGGGGATCACCCGCGACTGCATCATCAGGCTGGCCGGCGAGATGGGGATCGAGGTCCGGGAGCAGCCCATCGCCCGGGAGATGCTCTACATGGCCGAGGAGGTGTTCTTCACGGGATCGGCCGCCGAGGTGACCCCCATCCGCTCCGTGGACAGGATCCCGGTGGGGGAGGGCAAGGCGGGACCCATCGCCCTGGAGCTCCAGCGGCGCTTCTTCGCCATCGTCTCCGGGGATGACGAGGACCGCTTCGGCTGGCTGACCCCCGTGGAGTGAACCCCGGCCCGGGTGCTCCCGAGACACCGGGAGTGTTCCGGGCTACTCCTCCAGGCGGTCGGTGGGATCGGTGAGCACGTGGGGGTTGAGAATCTGACGCGGATCGAGGCGGCCGGCGACGATCGAGAGAATATCCCGGCCGAGCGGGCCGATCTCGGCCTCGAGCCACGGGGCGTGCCATGACCCCACACCGTGATGATGGCTCAGGGTTGCCCCGGAGGCCACCAGCGCCTCGGTGGCAGCACGCTTGGCCGTCGCCCATCGGGAGATATTCTCCTCCGGATCGGCCACCGACCGGAAGAAGAAGGTGAAGTACAGCGAGGTGCCATCCCGGTAGGGGTGCGAGACGTGGCAGAGAAGAATGGTCTTCTCGCCAAACTGGTCCAGGGCCGCATCCACCGCTGTCGAGACCGTTGCCCGGACCTCGTCCACCTGGGACCAGGTGGCAGCGGTCTCGAACGTGTCGGTGACGAACCCGCGGTCGAGGAGGGCATCCCGGAGGTACGGGTGACGGAACCGGTCCGCCAGCCACTTCCGGCCAGGGGAAGCGCCGAGGATCGCGCCCCGGTGCCTGCGGATCACGGAGCGGGCACACGAGAGCGTGCTCCGGACAGTCCAGGGTTCCCCGTCGGTTCCAAAGAGCAGGAGGCAGGCCTCCTCACCGATCCGCCGGAGGTCCAGGTAGCGACGGAGGACCCCGCCAAGGCGGCTGCTGGCCAGGCCGATGGCCATGGCCACCTGGGTCTCGGCCGCGTCGGAGAGTCGCGCCATGGTGAGGGGGACGCCGGCCTGGACCAGCTCACGGACCACCTCCAGGCCATCGTTCCAGCTCCTGAGAAGGGCTGCCGTGACAACCCTGGCCTCGGGCCGGGGACGGACGCGGAGCGTGGCCCGGGTGATGACGCCGAACCGGCCCTCGCTGCCGGTGACCAGGCGCCGGAGCTCGGGTCCGGCGGCCGTGCCCGGTGTGGCCTGCAGGGCAAGGCGCCCGGCGGGCGAGACCAGCTCGAGGCCGGCCACGAGGTCGTCGATGCGCCCGTAGCCCATGGATTCCTGGCCCGAGGAACGGGTGGCGATCCAGCCGCCGACGGTGGAGAGCTCCCACGACTGCGGGAAGTGCCCCAGCGTGAGGCCGTGGGGCTCCAGGGCCGCTTCCACCTGGGGTCCGGTGGTGCCTGCGTCGAAGGTGGCCAGCCCGGAGCGCACGTCGAGGTCCACGAGGCCGGCGAGCTCCGAGAGATCGGCGCTCACCACCGGCTCCGGCCCCGAGGGAATGTTGACACCCCCCGTGACGGAGGTGCCGCCACCCCAGGGGATCATCCGGATGCCGTCGAGGGAGCAGCGCTCCAGGAGGGCCGCCACCTCACCGGCGTCCCCGGGGCGGCAGACGGCGTCCGGGAGCACGAGTCCCCCACCCGCCCGCAGCCTCAGGACGTCGGGCAGGCCCTGTCCCCGTGCATGGAACAGCCGGTCCATGCCCTCCCTGGAGGATCCGCAGGGGAGCTCGGGGAGATCTCGTGGAGGAGGCGGTGTGAACGAATCGGGAGGAACCGCCAGGGCGGGGACACCACGTCCGAGCCTCGTCGTGAGCCAGGCGAGGAGCTCGGGAGAGGGGTGGTAGACCTCACCCTCGAATCCCCAACCTCCCAGGCGGCGCCTCCGGACTCTCGATCCAGACATCACCTGCGAGTATACCCGGAAGCCGCGGATCTGGCCCGTGGATGCAGGATTCGTGTAGAATATGACGCGATGCGGCGGACGGCTCGTCGCCTTGCGGCAGGAGGGTCCGTGGACACAGCCCAGATCGAATCCAGGGAAGACCGGTGGCTGACGGCCATCCACGAGGCCGGCCATGCGGTGGTGGCCCACCTCCTGGGCCTGGTCCCCTGCCAGCTGGTGGTTCACGGTCCGGAGGCCGACCGGGCCGGGACCTGCCACACCCAGGATCACTCTGCCCGTGGAACGGGAGCCAGGGACCTGGGAGACCTGGTGGACGTGGCCCTGGCCGGGCTGGTGGCCGAGATGATTGCCACGGGCAGGGAGGCCTGGGACGAAGATTCCCGGGACCTGGGCCGGGCCGTGGGCCTGCTGATGGGCCACGTGGAGGACTGTGACGCGGTGATCCGGGAGCTGGACCGTTCCCGCCGGAGGGTCCGGCGTCTCCTGGAGGAACACTGGTGGGTCGTGGAGCGGCTGGCTGGTGCGCTGGAGGTGCTGGGGAGACTCGGGAGAGGGGAGATTCTCGAGATCCTCGAGGGTGCACCGGAGGCTGCGGGGTGTGGGGGGACGGTGCGGTGCACCGTGACCGGGGCGGCCGGGAGAGGGAAGGGCACATGAACGGGACATCACGACCTGGTCCGGACTGGGGGGCGGCGCGGTTCAGGGTCCGGTACGCGGAGACCGATGCCGCGGGCATGGTGCACCATGCCACCCACATCGTCTGGTTCGAGGAGGCCCGGTCCGAGCTCTCGCGTCTGCTGGGGCTGCCCTACGCCGAGCTGGAGGCCCGGGGTGTTGTCCTGGTGGTGGCGAAGGTGGAGGTCCGTTACCTTGCTCCGGCACGCTACGACGAGCCCGTGGAGGTCTGGTGCCGCATCCGGGACGTCCGGTCCCGGACCTGTGCCTTCGACTACCGCGTGGTCCGCACCACGGACGGGACGCTGCTGGCCACGGGCTCCACCTTTCACGTGGCCGTGGACGCCGCCACGGGACGCCCCACCCGCATCCCCGAGCCCTTCGCGAGCACCTGGGCGGAGGGGCGGCCGGGAGCGCGTGAAGAGCAAGGAGTAGAGAGTGAAGAGTGAAGAGTGAGGGGTGAAGAGGTGACGTCCCCCGCCCGCCCGTCCGTCCGTGCAGCGTGAAACGTGAGCCGCCTGCAAGACTCTCTGAAGGTCATTACCATCGGCGAGGTGTGAAATCGAAGGTATATCCGGATTCATGCTATCGTCTTCTGAACCCGATCAATCCGCGTGATCCGTGGTTCATTCTCCCGGGTGGGTGGGGGCCCATGCCGCGGGAATCCTCCTCGATTCAGGACTCTTGCGACAGGTCCACGTGAAACGAATGAGGCGCTTCCAGCTGGAATGGATCGCAACCCGTCTTCACTCCTTCACGCTTCACTTCCTCACGCCCTCACTTCCCTGCATTTTCCCCGGACCGTCTCCCGCCACCCGGGCTCAGGGCTTCGGAACGGCGCCGCGCTCGATGACGATGACCACGCTGAACTCGCCGGTGTTGTGGTACGGGCCCGTGAGGGTGCAGTCGTTGATCCCCAGGTAGAGGGTCCCGTTCTTCCCGGAAAAGGTCCTGTGCCTGCCCACGAGGAAGTCGGGGTGCCCCACGTTGGCGATCAGGGCGGCGTGATTGACGTTCTTCATGGGGTCGTCGCAGTAGTTCCAGTTGTCGGGCCAGCTCGTGGCGTAGTCCCGGACGCCCCAGCCGTCGGGATCGACGCAGGATGCCTTCTCGCCGTTGCTGAAGCAGACCTTCCCCGTGGCCTTGATGGTGACGCGGTCCTGGGGCCGCAGGCGGATCCCCGTGTTCAGCCATCCCTGGTTCCCACGGATCCGGACGATCCTCTGTTCCTTCTTGGGGGGCCGGGGCGCATGCTGGGCGGCGGCGAAGGGCGCCGAAAGAAGCGCGACCGCGGCGAAGATCATGGTGAAAACGATGGCGTGACGGTGTTTCATGGTGTACCTCCGTAGCTTGGTTTCGTTGACGATGGGTTGGTCGACGGCGCCGGGTGTCTGGCACCTACTGTTCCACGAGCTTCACCCTCGAGAAGAAGCGTGCGGGGCCACCGTCACCGTCCGGCGCGCACGATCGATCCGGAGGGGCGCCAGAACCGAATGGTGGCCGCTGTCCGTCCGGATCACGGCGATGCGTTTCCCTCCGGCGAACGCGCGAGGGGGAAGGGGGATCTCCACCTCGACCGGCACCCGGGGCTGGGGCCCTTCCAGCTCGATCCGGTAGGCGACGCCCAGGGGCTGGAAGTGGAGCGGCAGACCGTGCGGCACCGCAACCCGTCTGACGGCCGGGGCGTGAAGGACTCCCGCTCGCGGAGGTGCCCTCCAGCGCAGGCCGAGGCCGATGGGTTCCATGGAGGCCGGCTGCGGAGGCGAAGGCCGGGGTTGGACGGATACCAGCTGCGATGGTGCGGCCGTTGGCTCGGGTGCGGGCTCCGGCGCTGGCTGTGGCACCGCCACCGCGGCCTCGAAGCGGATGTCGTGGCCGGACCACCAGATGTGGAAGTCCGTGTGGCCGTTCCCGAGGGATTGGACCGTCATGTGGGATCCCGGGAGCGGAGCGAGCTCCGCCATCCGGACCGCCCAGCCATGCTGCTCCCGGCGCACCGTACCCCGCGGCGCATGGCGAACCCGGAGCTGCTCCATGTCCGCCACGACCACCGGTTTGCCGTACACCAGGATCCAACGGCCCGCAGGACGTTCCAGGCCGACTGAGAAGATGTGTTTGCGGCCGTCGAGCGTGCCCCTGGCGAGCGGACCGCCGTCGAAGCGGGTCCAGCCGTCGCCAGCCACGGCAGAGAGTGGGGCCAGGATGAACAGGAGGAGGGTGCTCGAGATCCGTCGTGCCGGCGACATCATCGGCCTCCCCCGAAGGGAACACCGCCGGGCATCTTCGTGTACCCGTCCGGCAGCTCGAAGAGTCCGGCAGGCTGTGGCCCCACCACGATATGGTGGTACTCGGTCACCGTGCCGTTGGGGCTGACCGTCCGCAAGGGTACGGGAAAACCGTCGGCCATCCAGACGGTGACGATCACCTCCACAGGGCCGTTGGCCCCCTCTCCACTGTGGCGGACCCGCATCTTTTCGCAACGGTAGCCTTCGAAGGTCTCGAAACCCAGCCGCTCGACGATCTCCTCCGGAGACGGTTTGAGGAAGAGCTCCCCGCCACTGAGCTCGGCCAGGGAGATCTCCTGGTACCGGTGCATCGACGGGAAGAGGATCCAGGCCTTTCCCAGGTCCTGACGGCCGATGGTCACCAGAGCACGGCCATGGTGGCGCGACGTCTGGATCTCGAACCGGAGCCTGCCCGGCGCGAAGTGGCACCGGGAGACGATCTTCTTGCCTCCTCCCGTGGTGACCACCTGGTCGGCGGCGAATGACACGGTCCGGGTACCGTCCGTCCCCCTTTCCGTGCCGGAAGCCGGGGCGAGCACGCAGCTCGCCAGTACGAGGAAGAGGCCACCGAGAACGACGGGTATCTTGTGGTACGTCATGGATCCTCCCTGGCGTCCGGCCGGCGGGCACCGGCGCCCCATGCCAGCCTCGGCCGCGACCCCGGGCCTGTCAAGGTATAACTACATGATTTTCTGTATATTTGAGTTTGTCTTGAGAAAGAATTGACACGGTCCTCCACGGTCGGTGGCCAGCCGGGGAGCGGGGACCGCCTACAATGGCCCCGGGATTTCCGATGGCCGAGCTCTTCTTTGGCGAGTTCCGCTTCGACACCAGGCGCCTGATCCTCGAGGGTCCCGAGGGTCCGGTGGAGGTGCGGGCCAGGACCCTGGAGGTCCTGACCTACCTGATCGCCCACAGGAACCGGTTCGTCGGAAGAGAGGAGCTGATGCGGGAGCTCTGGCCGGACGTCCGGGTGACGGAGGCGTCCGTCACCCAGTGCATCTCGGAGCTCCGGCGGGCGCTGGACGATTCCGCACGCTCACCGCGCTACATCGAGACGCGCGTCAAGTTCGGCTACCGCTTCGTGGCGACCCTCTACCACAAGCCCACCGAGCACCTGGAGCTCCTCCCACCGCCATCGGAGCTGGCCGAAGGTACGCCGCCATCCAGCGGTTTCCGCCACCGCCCGATCCTTCTGATCGCCGTGATGGCCCTGCTCGGTGTCCTGACCGCCGTGGGCATCAAACTGGCTCCGCGGAACACGGTCGGGGCTCCCACGGCCGTCCGCGTGGTCTCCGTGGCCACCGCAGACTCCGGTACGACGGCCGGCCAGCTGGCGGAGGCCGTCCGCACGGACCTCCTTCGTGACATCGACAGGGATCCGAACCTGTCCGTGGCACCCAGGGAGGCCCTCGTGGGGCCGGGGCTGGAGACCGAGGTCACCGTTCGCGAGACGGCGGCGGGCCGGCTGGAGGTGGTCGCCATCCTCAGATCGTGGACGGACGGGCGCGAGCTGTGGGGCTGGACCTGGGTCGTGCCGGCGGAGGAGGGGAGCGGGGGGGGGATGGCGGGCCGGATCACCGGCCGGATCCTCACGGCCCTCCGCCAGAACCGACGCTGGGCCGGATGATTCCCGGGGTTGCTGCCCCTGGGCAAGCACCTCGAGGCACGGTCCGGGTCACCTGGCGTTCCGGCGCCACGAGGAGGCGTCGTGGAGGATGCAGATCCGGTCGGCCCTCCGGGCCACGGTGGCGACGATCTTCCAGTCCGGGCCCCAGTCGAACCACCCCGTAAGGCTGGCCCGGAAGGGAAGCGCGGTCAGCCGTACGGCACGCGCCGACCCGCCGCCGGCCACGGGCACGGCCCAGATGTCCGCGCCGCCGCCCTCGCGGGGCTGGTCGAAGGCCAGCCAGTGCCCGTCCGGGGAGAAGCGCGCCTTGGCCCCGGCCCACCGGTCCACGGCCACGGCCCTCTCCCACACCGTCTCCAGGGAGTCCACGGCGTCGTTCAGCCGGGCCAGGCGCAGCCTGGGCGACGGGCCGTAGGCTCCGACCACGTACGCCACGTACCGGCCGTCCGAGGAGATGGCGGGGTTGACGCCGCCGTCCCTGCCCAGGCGGAGGACCCGACCGTCGCCCAGGCCGAGCACGTAGAGGTCGTCCACGTCCTCCCGGTCGGAGATGAAGAGGATGTGCCGTCCGTCGGGGTGCCACACCGGCTGGAAGTTGTTCCCGGCGTTGGCCGTCAGGCGTTCGGGCGCTCCCCCCACCGCGGGTACGACCCAGAGGTCGCTCCGGCCGTGCGCCAGGCAGGCGCAGATCGTCCGCGTGCCGTCGGGTGACCAGCCGGGGTTGTACTGGGCCGTGCCCACCGTCATGAGTCCACGGATCTGGCCCGTCCTCCGGTTCATCATCTGGACGGTCCCCGCGGCGGCCTGGAAGAGCAGCAGGGCCGGGTCGGGCCCGATCCGTGGCTGGCTCGTACCGCGCGAACCTGGCACCACCTCCATGGCCGACACCGGAGGACCGTTGTCCGGGGTGACGGTGAACTCCACGAGCTCCGTGTCGATCTCGGCCAACTGGAAGGCCAGGAGCCTGCCCTCCCGGTCCAGGGACGGGTGGGAGGCCCGCCCGGGTCCCTGGTACACGGCGCGGAGGGAAGGCGCGCCGAGGGACGTCGCCATCAGTGATGCCTCGCCGCGCGCCGTGGTGCGGACCGGCCAGAGTACCGTTTCCAGTGCGGCGTGCACCGCCATCCCTGCGGTGGCGACGCCGACCACCTCTGTCAGTGTGCTCGCGCTCCCGTCGTCCAGGGAGACCTGCAGGAGCCCCGATCGCCGGATGCCGTCCGTGAAGGCGACGATGACCGACCGCCCACGGGGACCGAAGGTCACCGAGACGGGAACGAGGGACCTCTGGAAGGTGTGCAGGGGATGGAGCATCGTCCCATCCCTGTCGAGCACCACGATCCGCCGCAACCCGTTGGCCATGGGCTGGATGGCCGCCACGCTCCGCCCGTCCGCGGAGACGGCCGCCGCCGAGCCCGGCGCGACCCTGCGGGGGAAGCCGCCGTCCATCGCCACCTCCCACAGCCACGGCTCCCCGTCCCCGGCCGAGGCGACGAAGAGGACACTCCGGCCGTCGGGGCAGGCCACCACCTCCTTGATGGGCGCCGTGCCGTGCCAGACGGTCCGTGCGACGCCGGAGGCCAGCGGGAGAATCTCGATGCCGCGATCGTCCGCGGAACGGTACACCACGGCCGAACCGTCCCGAAGGAGCGAGGGCAGGCTTCCACGGACCTGCAGACGCTCCATGCCGTTCCATGCGCCATGTCGCCCGGCAGGCCGGCGGGCCATCCACGAGCCTCCGAGGAATCCGAGCGCTCCCGCCGCGGCCAGAGCGGCCAGCAGCGCCAGGAGAGCGCGCCTGGAACGGGCGGGCCGGAACGCACGGCCTGGGGCCAGCGCATCTTCCAGCTCCTGCCCGCAGGCGGGCCGCTCACCGGGGGTCTCGTGGAGGCATCTCCGGGCAAGTCGCCGGAGGCTTCGGGTTCCGCCGGACCACCTCCCGTCGTCCCCAAGGGCCTCGTCGAGCATGACCCCGAAGGCGTACACGTCGCTGGCCGGGGAGGGGCCCCCGCCCGCGAGGACCTCGGGGGCCGCGTAGGGTCGTGTCACCGGGACGCCGGCCTCCGAGCCCGACGGCGGTGGTGGGGCAGGGTCCAGGACCTTGACCTGCCCCCCCGTGCCGACCATGACGTTGGCCGGACTGAGGTCGCCGTGGACCAGACCCATGGTGTGGGCCGCCGCCAGGGCACCGGCCAGCTCCACGAAGATCCGATGGATCTCGGTTGGCTCCATCGGACCGTGCGCCAGGCGCTCGGCCAGGGTGCATCCTTCCACCCATTCCATCACCAGGGCCGTACCGCCATCGTGGGGGAAGATCTCGTACACCGTCACGAAGGCCGGATGCTCCAGTCGAACGGTCCGACGGCCCTCCCGGGCCAGGCTCCGCCACGCCCACTGCCGCGTGTGGGGATCGCCACGCAGGATCTTGATGGCCACCGTTCGTCCCAGCAGCGGATCCCGGGCCTCGTAGACGGCGGCTGCGCCACCGACGGCGGCCAGCCGTTCGATCACGTAGCCGTGGATCCGGCTCCCCGCCGGGAGGAAGTTCCCCTCCACGGGTGTCGACGGTACCTCAGAGGGCATCGGGTGGCCCGCCCCCCCGGTTCTCCGGGTCACCCGCGTCTCCACCATCCCCAGGGAGGTATTCCAGGAAGGACTCGGCCAGCCCGTCCGGCGCCGCCTCGATGGGCCGCCTGCCGGGGGACGCCCCCGTTTCGGTGATGGCACGGATCCGCGGAACGTGGACCTGGACGAACCGGGAACGGCGCCGGGTCCACGAATCGAGCGTTGTCGGCCGGTCCGCTCGAACACAGGCGCTGGCGAAATCCTCCTGTCCGGGCTCCATGGAGCGAGTATACCCGCGTGTGGCATGTACGCGGTTGTTCGCGGCTACAACTGTTGTCCTGTCCCCGGCTGTGCCCCTGTCCTCGGCCTGGACCGAGTCCGAGGAAAATCCTCGCCCTGGCCCGGGTTGTGGAGGGAGGGGTTGGATGGAATGACATGACTGGCACCCCGAGCGCCTTCTAACTCGGATGATCCATGCTGCCTCGACTGCGCGGTGCGATCCACCATTCCTGGCGACGTTGTCTCGACCCGGTCGCTCGACGTGCTCAAAGCACGCCTTCGCTCCCTCGCCGTGCGAGAACACCACCGGCAACGGCGCCTCGCACCGCCCGCTCCGAATCCTCGTGAGTAATCCGGGCTAACGGGTGGCACCGTCTGGTTTGCGGGCACGATGGATCAGCAGCACGAGGAGGGTGCCCAGAGAGACACAGATTCCCACGAGGAGCTCGGGGGGCCTGTAGACCACGCGGACGGTATGGTGACCCTTGGTCACGGGGACGGCCATGAATGCCACATCGGCGACGTTCGGCGTTGCGGAACGCCCGTCAACGACAATTTCCATTCCTGGCATCCAGGGAATGGAGACGTAGAGCCAGCCTTGTCCCGGTGCTTCGCACCGAAAGCTGCCGATCAGCTCGTTCGGGCCGTGCCACAGCCCGGGTGAGGACGGCGGTCGCTCCAAGATGACCGTGTACCGCGGATCAAACCCCGGCGAGCTGACCGCGTTCACCGCCTGTTCGGTTCCCGACACCCATCGGGACCACGGTACGAACCACACTGTTTCATGAGGAAACGCTGTCCGGGAGATGCGGTGCTGGATCATCGAATGTGTCGGTACGGTGATGGCGTGTGACAGCCAGGGGGGTTTCACCGGCTGCCACCACATGACCGATTCCACGTTGGCCAGCTCGAGGATCGGGCCAACCATCTCCAGCGGCATGGCTGCCACTCTCCCGTTGAGGGCAGCGTACCTGGCACTCGCGAGTCCAGGGTCGTCATGGTGGAAGACTGTGGGGATTCCGTAACTGGCCGCCAGATAGTTCGATACAGACGACAGGTTCGCCACAGTGCTCCCCCAGGCCCGGTTTGCCGGAACACGCAGCCCCTGGGGTACGGGATCAGCCGTCCGGAAGAAACGACCAGATCGTGTCAGGGTCCTGGCCATCTTCGCGGCCGGAGGGAGCTGTTCCAGTATCCACCGTGGTGCCAGAGGGACAAACCCAGTTGCCGCCGTCAGGAGATCCGACGCCACCAGGACAGTCATGGCGGGAACGACCAGACGCCTGAAGGGCAAGACCAGAACGAGGGTCATCAGGAGAGAAACCACCAGGGAGTGGCCGAGAGCGTTGGCAACACCGGCCTCCATTCCAGGTGCGGTACCCCCGAAAAAGGATTCCAGCCATCGCCTGCCCGCCGTGTGCCACGGCCCCAGCCATGCCCACGCCACAAGCAGAAGGGCCGAGGCAGCGGCTGCCAGCCGGAAGAGGAAAACCCGAACCGTGCCGTCTCTCGTTGCCTCCAGGCCAAACGCCGCCAGCACGGCCAGGGGAAGTGCCGCGAGGGCCGTGGCCTTGATGGGGAACCGGACGGGGATGACCTGGGAAAGATTCTCAGCGAGCCAGTGGAGGAGGGGATTGTACCGGCCCAGGGCGAGCACGCCTCCAAGGAACGCCATCACGGCCAGGCCATGACGGAAGTGCCGGTGCCTGTCCCCCAGCACCCCTGTAGCGGCAAGAAGGAGCACGGAGATCCCGAGGTACAGCGTCACGAAGTAGGGAACACCATTGTCCACAAGATGCTCACCCCAGTAACGCCCCGTCAGCTCCGGAATATCAATGGAACCCAGGCACCCCGGAACCACCGTTTCCACCAGCCGGAACGGATGCAACGACCAGAACAGGATCGAGGAAGCACCCAGCGAACCGGCCCGGGCCGAGCGGAGCACCATGGCCGCCATGGGGATAACCTGGAACGCCATGAGCAACGGCGCCACCACAAGGGCCGACAGAGACCGGCGCATGAGAATCCACCGGTTATCCGGACTGGCACCAACCACCACCCAGAAGACGACCAGGACTCCGGTCAAGACAACAATCTCGAAGCCACCCGTCAGCCACTGGAGGCACGAGACCATCACCAGAGCAATCCACCACCTTCCCCTTCGCCCATCCCTGGTCAGGCCTTCAACGGTCAGGACGATCCATGGCATCCAGTGGAAGGCGAAAAAACGTCCCATGTGATTGGACAGAGAGATCGAGAGGCCACCCAGCGACCAGGCAAAGGCTGCGAGAGCGGCGGGCCACGGTCCCGGACCCAGGTATCGGACCAGGAGGTAGACACCCAGTGCCCCGACAAGAAAATGGAGGACAATCTCCAGATTCAGCCCGGTCACTGCGGAGAAGAAGCGGTAGAGGATGCGCGACGGGTAGAGCACAAAACGGTTGGGATTGCCGAGCAGCGGCTGTCCTCCGTTGAGCAGCGGGTCCCACAGCAGTGGCCGGTCCGGCAGGATCTCACCTGAAAGCAATCGTGCGGTTCCCGCGTGCTGCAAGTACAGGTCGCGATAGAAAAGTGTGGACCGCCCTCCGATCACGGGCCAGAGCCAGAGGACGATGGTCAGCAGGACGAGGACGACAGGGTATTCTCGCCGCCAGATGGAGAGACCGGAGGAGCGTCGGGGCTTCATTTCCAGGGGTCATGGTATCAGGGTAGATCTTCGCTTCACCCCAGGTTCGGGTCATCGTGTTGGTCCGCCGCCTTCGGGCCGGGACCCATGGGGCGCGGGCTTCAGCCCGCATTCCCCTGGGTCGCAGGAGGATGGCGACGGATGATGATCCCTGCGGACTGAAGCTCGTACTCCCAGGCTCATCACCAGTTGTATGGTGGACACGGCCACCGGTTTTGATCGGATACTCCGGGAGGAGGTCCATGGCCGGTGGTGGATTCCGGCGGGGATGCCGGGATGAGCGGGGACACACGCAGCGGCTGAGGAAGAGGTTCTCTCTCTGGCCGATCCGGTTCTCATGGCTCGATCACCCCGATCTCCGGGCTCCACGGCCAGAGATCCAACGTGGACCGGCCCTCGTCGCTCTCCGAGACGCCCGCTCTCAGCGACCCGAGGTGATCCCGAACCGGCGTGTGGCACGTCGTCGCTCCTCCGTCCCCGTACTCCACCCGCACCCGCTCCTCTCCACCCGGATACACTCGGTCCGACAGACGGAACCATCCTGTTCCGAATGTCCACGAGAGGTCCGTCACCACCCGCCTTCCCTCGTCCAGCAGGGCGCACACGGCCTCGCCCGGTGTGTTCCCCGCGAAACCGGCAGGACGCCACCCGCTCATTCCCGTGGTCGTGGGCGAGGCAGTGGTACGTCTCCACGCCCTCGCTCCAGGCCTCCAGCACACGTTCCTCCGCATCCCTCCGGTTCCACCGGGTCCTGCCGTCACGGTATAGCCGGGGAAGGTTGCCGGGTTTCTTGTACACCGGTGAGCCCCTGTCCCCGCCGCGGTGCCCGGGGCCGGAACCGGGAGGTCAGCGCGCCTCAACGCCGGTCGGGCGGGTCCAGCGGTCCGGGGACCATGGTGAGGCTGGACTCCCTGAAGGCGAAGCCATGGTTCTCCAGCTCGTCCAGCACGGGCTCGGCGATCTCGGGGAGCACCGGGATCTGGACCCCCGTGGCGGTCACCTTCCCGGAGACGATCCGGTCGGTGGCGATGGCCGCGGGGAGGCCCACGGTCTGCGCCATGGCCTGGTCGCCCCAGGGGTCGCCGGTGGCCACGAGCCGGGAGGTCAGGATCTGGGTGCTGCCGTCGGGGAAGGCGGCGGTCAGGGTGTGCTTGAGCACCACGAGGTCGCGTTCCCCACGCTGGTAGAACATGAGCTTCTGGAGCCGCTCGGCCAGGAGGTCGAGGGGCGCCGCGGAGCGGCCGCCGATGGGACGGTCGGAGAGCAGCCCCGCCCACTCGAGCCGGGCGATCACCTGGGTGTCGGGGTCCACGCCGAGGATCCGGGCCACGCGCTCCGCGGCGGCACCGGTCCCCCCCCGGTCGGCCGCGGAGGCCAGGTCGGCCCAGGTGGTTCCCTGCGGCAAGGACCGTTCCTCGAGGTCCAGGAGCCCCAGGTCGGCCACGGCCTTCAGGGTCTCGCACCAGCCGGGGTAGCGGATGGTCCCCCGGAAGAATCCCTCCGCACCCTCGAGACGGTAGGGCTCCACGTAGGCGGTGGCGTCGCGGTTGGGGTAGACCTCGAAGGTGCCGAGCTCCTCCACCTCGTACCGCCACCGGTGCTCGAAGAGCTCGGGGCCCGAGATCTCCACGGTGGTCCCGCCCCGTACGAAGCGCGCCGGCTGGAGCCCCGCCAGCAGGACGCCCCGCGGGTGCCAGGAGAACTTGTAGCCCCAGGGGTTGGTGTTGGCGTCGGGTGCCGGCAGCCCCCCGCAGCAGCTCATGAAGCGCTCCACGGTGCCGCCCGCGGCGCGCACCCGCCGGATCATGCGCACGGCGGACATGTGGTCGATGCCGGGGTCCAGGCCCACCTCGTTGAGCAGGAGCACGCCGTTGCGGTGGGCCTCCTCATCCAGCTCCAGCATCTCGGGCGGCGTGTAGGAGGTGTTGACGAAGGGCCGGCGCTCGGCCACGCAGAGCCGGGCCACGCCGGTGTTGAGTGCCGACGGCAGCAGGCCCACCACCGCATCGGCCTCCAGGACCAGGGGGCGCAGCACGGCGGCGTCCGTGGCGTCCACCCTGAGGAAGGCCCCACGGGGGTGGGACTCCAGCAGCCGCTCCACACCGGGGCTCGCCTGGAGGGAGGCCGCCACCACCCGGGCGTCGCCGCGGGCGAGGAGGTAGCGCAGGAGGGGCCGGGCCACGCGGCCCGCGCCCAGAACCAGGATGTTGTTCATGGTCCACCCGCCTTTCCGAACCGTGCCAGCGGCTCCTCGAGGTGGAGGTAGGCCGGGGTCAGCTCCCCCCGGTGGACGATCACCGCACGCAGGATCTCCCCGGGCAGGTCCAGCCCCTCGAGGGGCGCCGTCCAGTCGCACCGGGCCACCGCGGGCAGGAATCGCACCAGCTGGTCGCCGAAGTGGCGCGTGGCCTCGGCGGGCAGCTCGCAGGGGAGGTTGTCCACGGCGAGGATCACCACCCCCCGGCCCTCCACGCCGTCCGGGGCCTCGCCCGTGAGGGGATCGTAGGTGAAGACCGGGTTCCCGGGGTCCGTGGCGCGGACGGTGGCCTCGATGGAGCCGTTCACGTCACAGGTGATGTCGGCGATCACGCGGAGCCGGGGCTGTCCCCCGGCGACCAGGGCACGGAGGTGCTCCCGGGTCACGAGCCGCGGCTGGCCCGGCTCCCAGTAGACGGCGTTGAACAGCAGGGTGAGGTGGGGCAGCCAGCGGTCCATGATGGAGCGGTAGCGCTCCGGGTGGGCCTCGAGCTCCCCGGGATCGAAGCCCCCGTCGGCCCGCGCCAGCCGGTGCGGCCTCCTGAAGGTCACGGCATAGACGAGATTGCGGGGCCGGTCCCCGTCCGCGGAGAGCTCCTCGAGCTCCTCGGGCTCCACCCGCTCCAGCGGCAGGCGGGAGATCACCTCCCAGACGCCCTGGGCGACGCTTCCACCGCCCATCACCCCGAGCACCAGGGGGGCCAGGCCCTCCGGCAGCCCGAAGCGCCGGATCCGGTTGCCGATCTCGGTCAGGTGCCGGAGCGCCTCGTCCAGGTTGGAGTAGGCGAAGGCCCGTCTGACGTCGGACAGCGGGGTGTGGATCCCCTCGCCCGCCAGGCGCTGGCCCAGGGCCCACAGCCCGTCGATGGCCCCGGCGTAGCCCGCGTGGCGGCTGAAGAAGATGAGCCTCCGGCCCTGGGCGTCGGTCACCCTCTCGTAGTCCACGAGCGTGTTGCCCAGCTCCAGGTGGCGGGCGAGGGCGGGCATGTTCTCGGGCTGGCCCTTGATCACGTGGGCGAAGTAGAGGTAGGTCCTCCCGGCCAGCAGCGCGCCGACCGGGATCTCCTTGACGCCGAGGATCACGGAGCACTCCGAGAGGTCCCGGGCCGGCTCGGCGCCCGCCGCCACGTACTCTTCCAGGGGAAAGACCCGGAGTGGCGAGGGCTCGATGAGGACCCTCACGCCGTGAGCCGCCACGAGCTGGGACACGTGACCCGGAGCCAGCGGCGCGCGGCGTTCCCACCGGTTCTTGGTCTCGGCACGGATACCCAGGACGTTCCGGACCATGGGACACCTCCCGCGGAGAGTATACGGAGGAGAGGGGGAGAACGGGAGTGGGGACGGGAGGCGCAGGGGAGCGGGGTCACGGGCACGGTCATGGACACGGACACGGACACGGACACGGACACGGTCATGGTCACGGACAGGGACACGGACAGGGACACGGACATGGTCACGGACAGGGACACGGACAGGGACACGGTCATGATCACGGACAGGGACCGCGACGGGGACGGGGGGTGCGGGT
>Ga0256835_1000029_pt1 | contig 139376 bp, 133 predicted proteins | sample PIR30metaG_FD_185972 | JGI IMG/M metagenome (GOLD analysis project Ga0256835, IMG submission 185972) | Hydrothermal vent microbial communities from East Pacific Rise, Pacific Ocean - PIR-30 | ecosystem: Environmental > Aquatic > Marine > Hydrothermal vents | place: Pacific Ocean: East Pacific...
CTTCATTGAAGTGTACTTCTCGTTCTCCCAGTGTTTTTGTCGTAGGTTCTTCTCTACGTATCCTTGTTTGGAAGCCTAGTTTGTGGAGGAGGTGGCGTGCCATGGCTAGTATTTTGGTGTCTCCTGTGGTGAGTTCTATGGTGCTGGGTGATATTGAGCCTTCGCTGTCGTAGAGGCCTTGGAGGAATTCTATGGGGTATATTAGTGCTATTGTCTTCCATAGGCCGGTTCTCCATAGTGCTTTCATGAAGCCGCCGTTCTCCTTCGTGTAGTAGTATTTTCCGCCGTAGTCCTCGTCCTCCTTCTCATGTATCTCAAGCCTGACCCCTGTCACCTTCTCGTACGCCTCGACGTAATACTCTATGAAGCCCCTGTCCTTAACGCTTAGTCCTCCGTCTGTGCGCTTGTAGTCGCCGACTAAAACCCCTGCGAGGTACCCCAGCTCTGGGACTACTTTAACCGGCGTTATGTTCGGCCTACTCCTACCCGTAATCCAGAAGTATACTGTAAGGGGTGGTACGTGTATAGGCAGGCGCCTACTTACTTCGGTTGCGACACGCTTGTGCCCCCACTGTGGGTGTCTTTTCTTTATCTCTAGGGCTAGCCTATAGGCTCTGTGGTAGTATAGCGACTTGTCTAAGCTGTTAAGCCTAGAGAGCCTGTGCTTACGCCTGCCGGTGAACCAGCTCCAGAGCGTGTGGTAGGGTATGGATGCCCAGCCGTTGCTGTAAAGGAAGTCGAGTTCGGCAATCACGTTTAGAGTCTTGGTGAAGCCCAGCCCTGCTAATCTGCAGAGTAGCACGCTCCTGTACGCGTTGTCCCTAACCGTAGTCTCCCCCGGGGGAGCCCCGTTCCCTCCTCCCACCGCTGCCACCCCTCGCCTCCCTAGCCGGAGCAGTGGGATGGCGGGTGGCGGCGACGGGAGGAAGCGGGGCTCCCCCGGGGGCTGTGCTGCTAGCGGTGTGGCGTGCCCTCCCCCAACCCCCCGGCGGGGGGAGGGGCCAGGCTGTCACAGAGCACTGTGCCCGCACCCACCGGCCGGCCAGCCCGGCACCCCGGGGCCCCCGGCCGATACCAGACAGGGCTACCCGGGGTGACGCCTGGCCGGCCGGTGTGCAGGCCGCTCCAGCCCGAGAGGCGAAGGGCAGGGCGCCCGGGGATCCCGCCAATGCGGGCCCGCGAGCCTGCCCCCGCCCACCCCGAGCTCGCTTAGCCCGCCCCCAGAGGGCGGTTCGCTGGGGGGCGCCACGCGCCCCCTGCCCCCCTAGGCGGGCCGCTACAGCGCTACCCGTCACTACTTTTCATAGCTCCCCCATCCCCCCGTGACCAACTCACACGGGCTCACAGCTCAGGTCACGGGGTTCATCAAAAAATAATCTTCAAGAATAATAATTAAGAATTACTCTCGCGGCTCTTGGAGAAACGCCTCTAGCTCCTCTGGTGGCACCTCAGTCTATTATGGTAGCGGTGACTGGAACATAGAGTGTTTGGCGGAGCGTAGCGCCTATACAGCCTCACAGAGTCGGGGCAACCTGCTCTACGGCGTGCGCGGAAACACCCTCCTACTCAGGCAGGGAGACCCAAGGCCACGAAAAATAAGGGTAAAGCTACACCCACAAGCACTATAACCCGCACAACACTCTACAAGAGGCCCCGGGTTCAAATCCCGGCCGGGGACCATTTTTACGTGTTTTGGAGCAATCTTATCTGGTTTTCCGTTTTTTGTTGAGGTAGGATAGGATTCAAAGTATCGTTAAAGTAAACGGGGGAATTAGCTTATTCTAAGGTTTTACCGCGTGTCTCTGGGAATAGCCATACGAGGAGGGCTGCTGTGTAGGCGGCTATGGCTGCCGTGGAGAGGGCTGCGGCCCAGCCGTAGAGCTGTGAGAGGTATGCTACTATTAGTGGGCTTATGAAGTTTATTCCTCGGCCGGTGTTGAATATGAAGCCGAGTGCGGTGCTGCGTATGTCTGTTGGGAAGAGCTCGCTGAGTAGGGCTCCGAAGCCGCTCCAGTAGCCTGTGAAGTAGCCGAGGAGGAAGCCTATGGGGATGAGGAGCTGGGGTGTGGCCGGGTATAGGGTGTAGAGTATTATCATTGTGGCTTCTGTTGAGAGGAATATTGTCCAGGTGGGCCTGCGGCCTAGCCTGTCCTGTAGGTAGCCGTAGGATATGTAGCCGAGCCAGGCGCCGGCCTGTGTGACTGATAGCCACTCGGCGCTTTTGACGACTGTTAGGCCTTTCTCTGTTGCCAGGAAGACGGGTACCCAGCTCCAGAAGAGCCAGTAGCTGAACATTGCTAGGACGTCTATGGCTAGTGCTATGGCGACGTTTCTCAGTAGGTCTCTCGTGAAGAGCTTTGCCAGGGGGATCCTGGGTGTTTCTCCGCGGTGTCTGAGCCATATGGGTGACTCCTCTATGCGTAGCGTCATGGCGAGTACGAGTAGGGCGGGGAGCGCGGCTGCGGCGAAGGCTGTGCGCCAGCCGTAGAGGGGGTATACGAGTATGGTGTCGGCTATGGCTGCTAGTACTCCTAGGGGCCAGCCTGACTGTACGATGCCTACGGCTAGGCCTCTCTTCTCGGCTGGCACTAGCTCGCTTATCAGGGTCATGCCGGTGCTCCACTCTGAGCCTAGGCCGAAGCCTATGAGGGCGGCTGCTGCGAGGAGGTGGTGGTAGGTGTGTGCCGCGAGCATGCTGGCGGCGGCGGAGGCGTATATGAGGAGGGCGAGGGCGATGGATTTTACTCGGCCTATCTTGTCGGCTAGCATTCCTATGAGTATGCCTCCGGCTACCGTGCCTAGTAGCGCGGTGGACATTACTGCGCCGTACTCCACGGGTGTCAGGTTTAGGTCGCGCATTATGGGGAGTGCTAGCATTGAGAAGAGCATGAAGGCGAATGCCTCGAAGGTCCATGCGAGGAGTACGGTTAGCATAGCATACCTGTAGCGGGTGGTCACGGTGGGTGTATGCGGGGGTTTGAGATAAATTGTGGGTTGTGGTGTTCTCCCTGGTGTTGTATGGGGGTTCCCGTCCTGGAGGTTGAGCGGGGGGTCTTGCTGGTGGGGCTGGGGCTGTACGTGGAGGAGCTTGACGTGTTGGCGGTGGCTGACCTGCATATAGGGTATGAGGAGGCTCTGGCGGAGCAGGGGGTGTACCTGCCGCCGCTGCAGGTGGGTGAGGTTAAGCGTCTGCTGGGGGAGATGGTGGAGGCGAGTGGGGCTGGCCGCGTGGTGATTGTGGGTGACGTGAAGCACGAGTTCGGGGATATTTCTAGGCAGGAGTGGAGGGAGACGCTGGATGTTCTACGCTACCTGCTGGAGGAGCTGGGGGTGGGTGTGGAGGTGGTGCGCGGCAACCATGATAACTTCCTGGTTGGTGTGCTTAGGAGGCTGGGTGTGCCCTTCCACGACCCGTATCTGCGGGAGGGGCGCTGGATGTTCTTCCACGGGCATAGGCCTCTCCCGGTGGAGGGGTTCTCCGGGGGTGTCGGGGGGATCGTTATGGGGCATGAGCACCCGGCGATAGTCCTTAGGGACGAGCTGGGGGCCCGGCTGAAGCTGAAAGCGTTCCTGGTGGGTGAGTATATGGGGCGTAGGGTCTACGTGTTGCCGGCTGTGAGCCCGCTGATGCCTGGGAGCGAGGTGAACGTAGAGCGGGAGCCCATGTCTCCTCTGCTGAGGGAGGCGGGGGTTGAGGGGTTTAGGGTTTACGCCGTCGACTTGGATGCCGGGGTCTTCGACTTCGGGACTGTGGGTATGCTGCGCGCCGCTTCTTTCTGAGTAGTATGGTGTAGCCGCGGACTCCGAGTAGTTCTGCGCCAAGCTCCTCGGCTAGCCGGCCCGCGACCTGGTGGCGCGGGGTGTCGTCTATGTCGCGGAACGCTCTGAGTAGCTTGACCTTGACGATTCCCCTGGCCTTTAGGACGTTCTCTATCTCGCGGAGCTGGGGCTCCCCTATGCCTGACTTTCCTATGCGGACGGTGACCACGTCTCTGCGCTGGAAGGGGTCCATCGCTGGGGATTGGGGTGGCGCATATAAATTGGTTGCCTGGCTAGGTGTACATGTGTCTGGGGGTGTACGCGTCAGGGTGAGGCTTCCGGGCGGGGAGACTAGGGTGCTGGAGGTCGAGAGGGGTTCTAGGATAGCTGATATTGTGCGGAGGCTCGGCCTCATAGTCGAGGAGGTCGTCGTGGCTCTCGACGGGGAGATAGTGCCTGAGGATGAGCGCGTGTATAGGGAGTCGCGGATAGACGTGTACTCGGTGGTCTCTGGTGGGTAGGCCGGCCTGCCTGGTGTGTGGCGGGAGGGCGGCCGTATATGTGCCGTATCTCGGAGGGCACCTATGTGCGGGCCACTTTGTGGAGTGGTTCGAGCGGCGTGTCAGGGATACTGTTGAGAGGTTTGGGCTTGTGGAGCCCGGGGATAGGGTGGCGGTGGCGGTGAGCGGCGGCAAGGATAGCTTGGCGCTTCTGAGCCTACTGGCTAGGTGGTCGGGGGAGATGGGGTTTGAGGTTTTCGGGGTTGCGGTGGATGAGGGGATCAGGGGGTATAGGGAGTATAAGCTGGAGGCCCTTAGGAGGCTGGCCGAGGAGCTGGGGGCTCCGATACATGTCGGCGGGTTTAAGGAGTATGTAGGCTTTACCCTTGACGAGGCGGTTGCAGTTCTCAGGGAGCGGGGCATGGAGTTCTCTCCGTGTAGTGTCTGTGGCGTGTTCCGGCGCTACGTGATGAACAGGGTTGCGAGGGATCTGGGGGCTACTAAGCTGGCGACGGGCCATAACCTGGATGACGAGGTTCAGGTGTATGTGATGAACCTGTTGAAGGCCCACCTGGAGGGGGTTGCTAGGGAGGGGATAGCGACTGCCGCGGGGGAGGAGGGGCTTGTGCCGCGTATTAAGCCGTTCTACTTTGTGAGGGAGAAGGAGACGCTGACATATGCTCTCCTGAGGGGTATCTGGACGCCGTTTGTGGAGTGCCCGTATGTGGTGTATGCTCTCCGGCATGTGGTGAGGCACTGGATCAATAGGGTGGCCAGCGGCGACGAGGAGGCTAAATATAGACTACTTGCCTCGAAGGAGGCTACGCGGGGGCTGCTGGGCGGGGCTGGCAGGGTGACGAGGCGCTGCGTGGTGTGTGGCGAGCCGTCGTCGAAGCCTGTATGTAAGGCGTGCCTCTTCCGCGCCTACCTTGACGAGTCCTATGCACGCCTTGTAGCAGACAGGGTATCCGCTATATGGGATAGCCTCGACAGGGAGGCGAGGAGCCTGTTGAGGCGGGTGCTAGAGGAGGAGGGCGGCGAGGCTGGCGGCGAGCGTTGATGCTATGTTTGTGGCCTCGTTCTTGAAGTGCTTTATGCCTCCCACGTGTACGGTGGGGGTGCCGCAGCCATGTACCTCCTTGTCTGTGAGCACGTTGCAGGCTGGGCAGAGGTACTTGGCCTGTAGGGTGGCGCCTATCAGGCTGTCGACGACTTCGCCTATGTAGCCGGCTAAGGCTATGGCCGGTATGGAGGAGGGGGAGAGCTGTAGTAGGCCTAGCTTGTATGCGGCGAGGGCGGCGAGAGCTATGGCCGTGCTTCCAGCTAGTGAGCCGAGCTCTCCTGCTAGTGTTACGCCGCCTGAGAGGCCGGGTGGCACCTTCTCCCAGGGCCTTGTGATGAGGCGGGGCTGTCCCCCGTAGAGTGAACCTAGCTCTGCTGCCCAGGTGTCCGCGTTTGAGGCGGCCAGGGCGGCGAGGGCGGCTGCCACAGCTCCTCTGGTGTTTATCAGGCCTAGGAGTGGGAGGAGGGAGAATAGTGCCGCCACGCCGCCTGCGCCTAACACCTGTGTCCATCTGCGGCCGCTGGGGGGCTCTGCGGCGCCTATGCGCCGCTTGTAGCTGTAGCCGTGCTTGGTTAGGATTGAGGATGAGAGGAAGAATATTATCGCCGCCAGGAATACTCCGGGTGATAGTAGGAAGTAGGCGCAGGAGAAGGCTAGGGCTAGGAGAGCTGCTGGCGCATCGATGTAGCCTTTGCGGACGCCGAGGATGCTTAGCGGTAGCCCCGCGGCGAGTCCTAAGAGTAGTGGTGTGATGGGTTCTAGCGCTGTGGTCATCCCATCCACCGGGTTGTTGCAGGGTTAAAATCCCTTCCGGGGTATCTTGAAGGTTATTTTCTCGTATCCGCTTATGTGGTCGCCCTCGGCTAGGTGCATGGTGAGGATGTTTGGCCCTATTATCTCGACGTCGCCCGATGCCTCGACATCCAGTATTTCGATTGATGGGTGGAAGTACCAGTAGGCGGCTATGGGGTATTCGGCGACCTCTTCCTCGTAGATGTTCTCGTAGTAGTTTACTCCCTCTCTCGGCCTGCCCCTGAAGTATATGAAGTATGTGACCACCACGTCTTCCGGTGCTTCGCGGAAGCCTATGTGGACGCCTATGACCTTGGGCCGCACCCTCTCGTCGTTGATGACGACCTCTTCCTTGTCGAGGAAGTACTGCATGTTCCTAGCCAGTGTTTCGAGTTCGTCCTCGTAGGCTTCTATGTCGTCGGCCATGTTGAAGTAGAGTCTCTCCTCGTCGAAGTAGTCGAATATTATGGTCTGGTGTACGTCTAGGCTCGGTGAGACCGAGAAGAGCCCTGTAGCGTTTAGGGGCTCCATATATCTCAGCTGAAGGGAAAAATAGAGATATATTAAGTTATATTTCTGCAGGCTCCACTAGGGCCTTATAGCCATTATTACAACCCCCTGTGTTGTGCGTGTGAGTGTTAGCCTGTGTGTTCCTTCGAGTGTGAGTAGGGGCTGTGCCTGGGATATTGGTGGGGTGTAGGTGTAGTGTGTGCCGTTGTAGTGGATTGTGCTGCACTGGGGTGCTAGTGCTTCGCTTGTGGCTAGTGTGCCGGGGCCTATCTCCACTGCGTGGGGTAGGCTGTATGTCCTCGTTAGCGTCGTGTTCGCCGGCATGTCTGCAAGGCTGCATATGTCGTTTAGCAGTGCCTGCGTGGTGTCCGGCGCTACCGCGTGGGATGCGGCGGTCCACCAGGTGTAGGCTAGCAGGCTTGCGGCTAGCACCGCCAGGTATATGGTCAGCTTGGCTAGCTCCACGGCTAGGGCACCCCTAGTACTGCTATGCCCCACTTGTCCCTGACCACGCATGGGGGCCTCAGCTTGACCAGCCACTCCCCCTCTCCGGCTCTGTAAACTCTCGAGCAGCTCGTGTTGAGGGGCTCGGGGTAGATGGCTACCGGGTAGGCGAGCTGTGGCAGCTTGTATAGGTGGACGTAGCTTAGGTTGTAGACTAGCCATAGGCCGCCGAGGCCGTCGTACTCCGTGCCCAGCAGCGTGTACCTGGCGCTGGCGGCGAAGTAGGCCTCCCAGCCCAGCGAGGTGTTGTAGAATAGTGCGGTGTAGGCCCAGCCGCTACCGTTAGTGCTCCTATAGACAATCCACTGGACGGGTGGGAGCCACACGCCCTGCTCCGCGGCCACCGGTTTTAGCCTCGCCATCAGCGTGTCCAGGCTCGTGTTGGTTGCTAGGCTGTGCCTGGCCGTGGCCAGGAGGACCATCCACTCCGCCTCCCCGTGGTAGACTATGCTGACCCTCGCCGCCGAGACTGCGTATAGGTATGCGAGCACCGCTAGGCTGAGCAGGGCGACAGCAAAGAGAGCGGCTTGGCCCCTCCTCCGCGTCAAGGCCTCCACCCCACCGTGTAGAATAGGGGCGTCCCGTTGTCCCACACGACAATCGGCGCGGTGTAGTCCCCGGGCGAAGGCGACAGGGTGGCGTTGGCCTCTGCCGCCAGGCGTTCCAGGTCGCTCTGGTTGGCGCTCCACATGGTCAGCCAGGCCGCGACGATGCTCGCGTCTCTGCGGCATTGGAGGCAGGGGCTGGGGGGCGGCTGGTAGCGTAGCGCCGCCGCCACCGTGAAGGCTACTATGAGCGCTATTAGGGCGGCCTCAACACTTCTCAACCTCCACACCCCCCTGGGTGGACACGTATACCAGGCATGTCCCCGTCACATTCCCGGCCTTTACTGGCACGGTCGTATAGACTGTCGCTATGCTGCCGGGCGGCAGGCCGCTGAGCGGCTCCACCGCCTGCTGGGCGTTTAGCGCCGCTACCCGCCTGGCGGAGCTGTAGATGGGTACGGCGAGGAGCGCCACTATGAGGGCCGCGGCGGCGAGCTCCGCTAGGGCGAATACCGCGTCGTCCATCATGGCCCGCCACCCACCACCCTCTCCAGCACCACTACCTCCACCGGCCTGCCCAGGCTGACGTTGCCCCAGGGCGTGGAGATGCTCGTGGCCCAGACCGTGAGCCTCACCCTGCTCGACGTGACGTTTAGGCTGCCGTAGAGGCCAGTAGTGCTCGGCGTGTAGTACTCGACCACCACTACTCCTCCCCTCTCCGCCACGCGTATCGTGGAGGCGAGGCCGCAGGCCGTGCCGTTGCCCCATGGGGCCAGCGCGGCGCCATACCTGGCAGGGTCTACGCGTACGCCGTGGCACCCGGGCAGCGTTATCCTTGCGAGCCGTACGCCTATGGGTATGCCGTCGATCCGCAGGGTGGCGTTGTAGGCCTCTAGCCGCAGCCCGCCCGGGAGGGAGGCGCCGCCGCTCGCGAGCATGTCGGCTAGCCTCTCAAGCGTGGCCACGGTGACCCTCCTCTCAGCCCCGCTAACCGTAGAGGTGTAGTAGGTGTAGCCTAGTAGGCCGGCGGCGAGGAGCGCGGCCAGGAGAACTGCTAGTGAGACGGGGCTCACGCTACCACCTCCCCAGCACCCACTTCTGCACAAGTGGTATCACTAGCTTGTCCGTGGGGGGCGGGGCCCAGTAGAACTCCACCTCGGCGCCGTCTAGGGAGCCGGGGTAGGTGTAGGTGAAGTTGGTGCCGTTCCACTCCGCCCTGGCCCAGGGCGCGTCGCCTACGCGCACCCAGAGCGTGCCGGGAGGCCCGCTCCATGGCTGTGGCGTGAAGCTCGTGTAGTATGCCGGCCAGAGGTACGGCCTTGAGAAGATTAGGGTGGAGCCCTGCACCGCCACGAGCTTCACAGAGCCCCTGAGTATTGTGACATTGACTATCTGTAGTGGTACCCTGCCTCCGGGGGAGTAGCGGGCGTATAGCTCTGCGTGGAGGGGGCCTGGGCCCAGCCTCTCTAGGAGGCTTATGGGCACCGCTACCAGGGGTGTGTCCCTGGGTGACTCCGGCGTCAGGTCCCCGAGCTGTAGCACGTATACGAGGTGCTCCCTGACCGGCGTGGCGGGGCAACACTCGTAGCCCGGCCTAAGCCTGACGATGAGGTGGGTGGCGTTGTACTCCACGCCCCCGAGCGATAATACTAGCCTGGTCACGTTGTACCATGTGCAGTTCGCGTCCACGCACAGCTCCACCGGGCCAAGCGTGGCCGGGGCCTCAAGTGCTAGGAAGTAGCCCTCTTCGGCTAGGGGCAGCTCGTCGACATTCGACGTGTCCACGGCCATGTGGCCCCCGGGGCACCGCAGGCTACGCCAGGTGAAGTCCGCGGGCACATCAACCTCTAGGGGCAGCTCCGCCCGCCAGAGCCTCATGGAGCCGCCGCTCACGTTCACGAGCAACGCCTCGAACCCGCCCGCGAGCCTGTGCTGGCCAGGCCCCAGGCCCGGCAGCAGCAGGACACCAGGCAGCAGGGGCTCCATCCCTGTCGTGAAGTAGGCTATGAGCGTGTATGCCCCATTCCTGGTGAGGTTGCCCCTGAACGCGTCGCCGCTGGACACCGCTATGATGGTGCCGTTCCCCTCAGGGTGGTAGGGGTCTGTGCCGTTCCAGGTGAGCACCCACCTCACAGGCCTCAGCGGGACAAGGTTCGAGACGTAGACTGTGCCGGAGCCGCTACCATGCTTGTAGAATCTGAGCGCCACCCCCTTGACAAGGACGGGCGAGCCACCGTAGGGGAGCCAGCCCGTGCCGTTACTAACCTTCATTGTTACGCCGCCACTCCCCACATAGTAGGTGAGGTTACCGTACCCGACATGCGGGTCGCTGAGCGTAAACACAGCCCTAGCGTACACCCTGCAGCCCGGCAAGCCACTAGTAAACCACGCCCTCATATAGAGCCTCGTATACGAGGCACTCCTCGAAACAGAGGCAACAGCCTTCCCGCACCCCCAGTAGTAGAGACTCTTATTGAACACCGGGGAGTAGTGGAGGCCCAGGTGCCGCACCACGAGGCCGACAGGGTTCTCGGAGACATTAACCATTATAGCCGGCATCGCGCCTGACGGGTAAATACCCTGATAGGCATATTCCCCAGACTTGCTATAGCCCCCGCTATAGGCATACCCCACAACCCACCTCCCAGCGTTGGAAACCAGGGCGCTGTACAGCCAGCTGGGCAGCCCGACAGGCCTAAGATATACCACCGCCCCAGCAGGAGGCGAGGGCGGCACCCATCCGCCACCACCCCCGCCGTCGTCACTTCCACCACGAGCCATTATAGCCTCTACGAGCACGGTGGTCGCGCCGCATGGGTAGCTCTTACAGTAATACCGAAACGTGTATGAAACCGCGTTCACGTGCTCGTACACGCTCACGGTGTAGTCTCCCTCACTGCTCTTCCAGTCGTATGTCACGCTCACGGTCTCCGAGCCACGGGTTACGGACGCGGAGGCGCTCCGCCCACCACTTATCCTTAGGAGGGCGAGAGGGCTCCCAGAACTATCTACTAGCTCTACATGAGAGATATTATACGCGCCGACCTCGTACAGGCTCACGTACACGTCGTAGCTCCCACTACCATACACATGGTTCTCATCCACCGTGACGCTGCATGTCCTAGTCCCCGAGCTCACGTTAACAGTGTTCACAAAGCTAGTGCACACACGAGGACTCCTGCACTCATGGCTGCTCTCAGAGGAGTGGATGAGTGATATCCAGGGGCAGGGAGAAGCGCTTACGAGATAGGGCTCCAGCAGTGCTATCAGGGATAGTAGGAGGAGGGCTGTAATCAGGGCTGTCCTCGCCTTCACCCCCTATCACCTGGCGCCACGCCGAGAACCCTGATGTAGACGTCCCGGGCAAGACCCCCGAAAACATCTATGCGTAGTATTTTTGGTGCGCAGGGATACTTGAAGAGGTATCTCCCGAAGTCTGTAGTGTTCACGAAGCCATACATGTTGAACTGGATGTACTGTGTGCCAGTCCTGTCCCAGTACTTCCCCCAGTAACCGTGGTAGCGGCTCTCGTCACCCCTCCCGTCGTACAGGACTACCAGGCGGTGGGGAGCTGGAATAGCCTCCGTATCCTTTACAAAGTATGAGGATGAGTTAGCCTCCTTACACCCCCTATCAAGAATAACGTAGACAATATCACTCATATCCGAGCTCTTCCAGCTGGGCACATACACCTCAACCTTCACGACGCCGACACTGCCGTCAAGACCCATCACGACAAAGGAATCAAGATACTTTGTATTCGACAGAGGCCATGTGCATGGCCTGAAGTTGTAGAGGTGAACCCAGCCGTCCTTGACCTCTATGTCCTCGACAGCCTTGCCCGGGCTGAGGGGGCAGGAGCCGTTGAAGTATGGCTCAGGCCACTTGTAGACGCGGAGCACGTATGGCAGGTCTTTTAGGCCTGGTATGTAGTGGAGTGTTATGTTTGCTGGCCTGGGTATGTGTAGCTTGGTGCCGTTTATGCCGGGGCTCCACCAGTGCCTGCTGCCGTTCTCCTCGATCCAGTACCAGGCGAGCCAGTAGCGGTGCGTAGCGTTAATCGTGGGGCCGGCCAGGCCGTAGCTCAGAGTTAGGGGCGGCTTGTGGCAGGCGGGCAGCAGCGGCACGGGCACATTACTCGTAACGTAGACGCCCTGGCAGCGGCGCAGCCAGTACAGGTGCACCGTCATATTGCCTGTAGCCTCTACCGTCGTGCTCCGGTTCAGTGGCGCCAGCTCGAAGCCCCTCCACCTCCCCTGGAGCCCAGTGATATTCACCCGCGCCCCCAGGGGCACACGGAGCGTAGCGTCCCCCCGGCGCTCCGAGCCGTTCACAAGGTAGGGCGCAGACCCGTTCACAAGGACCCGCAGGGAGACGTATATGCGCTCCGTCAACACTATCAGCGTCGCATTGTCCGTGAGCGTCACGGTAAATATTGTAGAGTTGTATTCGTGGGCGCCGATGCGTACTCTCCTAAGCCGATAACCCCTCTTCACTATGATCTCTACGACATAGCTGGCAGGGCATGTTTTGTTGCCGCTAACATGTATCTCCTCTACACCCTTGTCACTAAGCACCTTTAGTAAGCATAGTTCGCTACTAACGGTAGGAGAGCTGTTTCCTGCCTGTTCCACGGGAGCCGTATATGAGACATTATCTCGCTGCGCTACGCTGGTGGTATGATGTGAGAGGATAAACATTAGTGCTATGCTCGCCGTGATAGCGAGCAAGACGACTAGTGCTGTTATACGTCTAGGATCCAACCTCTCACCCACCCATGTTTTCAGCATATTAAAATAGCCGTACAAATTATGAAAAAATATACTATTTTAATAATAATATTATAGATTTCACGGCGTCACTAGTGTTCCGTTGGGTAGTATGGTTAGTTTGGGGGGTTGTTGGGGTGTGGGGTTTAGGGCTAGGAGGAGGGCTAGTAGTGTTGTTGCTGCTAGGAGTAGTACTAGTGCTAGGATTGGCTTGTCCACCGGGTGTTCACCCTGGGTGTGGGAGTATTAGGGGGCCTAGCTGTAGGCCCGTGTATGTCGCCAGGAGCATTGCGGGGAGGTAGAGGGGGAGGTATAGGGGGTTCCCCTCCCGCAGGGAGGCGGTCGCGGCGCTGTAGGAGAGGGAGTTTATCGCCAGGACCGCGCCTATCAGGGGCTTTATGGCGGTGTAGGCGCGGGGGTCTATGTTTATCCCGGCCATGTTGACTGGGGGGAGCGTTGAGAAAACCGTGTACAGCATGGAGAGGCCTACTGCTAGTACTGCTACGCCTACTAGGCCGTTGAGGAGTGATACCGTGGTCCTGCCCCGCACGTCCCTGAGGAGCTTTACCCGCTGCCTGTAGTACTCGTATAGCCAGTGGAGCGCCTCCCTCTCAGCGCCGAAGCGGCCCATGAGCAGCAGCGCCGCCCTCACCGTCCTGCTTACAGCGAGCCTCACAGGCCTTTCGAGGCTTTCAAGCCCCAGGCAGCGGTAGAGGTGGAATGGGCACCGCAAGGCCTCTACGATGAGCTCCCGGTTCTCCTCGAGCTCCCCTAGAAGCCTCCTCTCCTCCACGTATACTAGGTATGCTGAGGGCAGGGCCATAGCCGCCGCGACGAGGAACACGCGCTCTCCTAGCTCCGCCACGTGCAGCGCGTCGAGCAGGAAGGGCACCGTGGCGAGAGGCAGCAGCAGGTAGGGCCTCGGCCCCGGCGGGGGGAGCCTGAGCTCCTGTGGCACTTTGAACTGGGCTGCCAGCCCCACGGCCACTCCCGCTAGGCTGAACCCTAGGAGTAGCGGCGCAGCCTCCCCCGGGCTTACCATGAGGACTAGGCCGACGACTATGAGTGGCATGGTGGTGGTGAAGAGCATCATCAGCTCGCCCAGCTGCTGCAGCAGGGCCTCACTAGTCTCAACCTGTATGCGCAGCTCCCCCAGCCTCTCCTCTATCAGGCTGCGGAGCCCCTCCCTGCTGCCGGCCTCCTCGTCGCGCCTGGCAACCTCGAGGACCTCGCTGGAGTCGCGGATCTCGAAGCTCTCTCTGAGGCGCCTGAGCGTGGCGCTTGGGGGGAGGGGCGAGCTGTAGAGGAGTATTGCGAGGTCGAGGCCTCCGAGCCCCCCGCTCCTTGAGGGAAAAAAGCCTTTACTTTGAGCCACCTACCCTCTACCCCTAGCCTATATCCTGGTGTAGGCTATGGTTATCTCGCCGCTGGGGGTTCTGACTACTGCCTGGCTGCCCGTGGGGGGCGTTGTGTAGGTCGCGGTGCACTGTATCAGCTGGCCCGAGGCGGTGCAGCTAGTAGAGTCCGCGCCGACCACCTGTATCGAGGCTGGGTCCACGGGCTCCGTCCCAATATTCTTCAGCGTGAAGTAGAGGGTCCCACTCCCACTGTCAAGCGTCGGCGTACCCACAACGACAAGCATAGGACTACTAGTAGCGCCACGCGTCGCAGTCATCAAAAACCACACCACAAGCCCAGCAGCAGCCACAAGCCCAATAGTTAACAGTGCCGCTGTAATGCTGAACGCGCCTCTACGCCTCCTAAGCCATACCCGACCCATGTCTCTCAGCCGTCTGCATCTTAGAAATCTCTTAAAAGGCTGGACGCCTCGTGGAAAGATTTACACGCCAATTCAAGGAATATAACATGGGGCTATAATGTTATCAACAGCAGTCGTTTTGGCGGGCGGGAAGGGTACCAGGCTTAGACCCCTCACACTAACCATGCCGAAACCCCTCGTACCCGTCGGCAACATACCCATCCTCGATCACATACTAAGGCTCCTAAAGATAAACGGCCTCGAGAAAGTGGTTATAGCCGTAAACTACCTCGGAGAGATGATAAGACGCCACATAATAGAAGAATATGACACCTACGGGCTGGAAATAATAGTACCCCGTATACGCCCGCTCGACACCGCAGACGCCGTACGCAAATGCCGCGACTTCATAGACGGCGACTTCCTCGTAGTAATGGGCGACGTACTGACAAACATGAATCTACGCGAGTTCGCTGAGTTCCACGAGAGAAAAGGCGGGATAGCATCGATAGCTCTAATAGAGGTACCATCCCTCCTCGAGTTCGGCGCCGTGATAATGGGCCAGGATAACAGGATCATACACTTCATAGAGAAGCCTAGCATACCGGAGATATACCTTGTAAGCCTAGCATACACGAGACTCCCCGGGGGAGTTACAAAGCTATACTCAAACCTCGCCAATACGGGCTTCTACGCGCTCAGCTATAAGATCCTTGACATACTAGAAGAAAACCCCTTCCTAATGGACTGGGGCCGCCACGTCTTCCCCTGGCTACTGGAGAACAATTACCCCATCTATGGCTGGGATGCGGGAGAAACCTACTGGGCCGACATAGGACGGCCGAGGAACTACCTCCAGGCGAATATGGATATGCTGGACGGCCGGGTGAAGCCGCTAGCACCAAAGGGTGTAGAGAGGGAAAATGGTGTATGGATAGGGGAGAACACTCTAATAGACCGTGAAGCCAATATAAGGCCGCCAGTCGCGATCGGCGATAACGTCACCGTGGGAAAGGGCAGCACAGTGGGCCCCTACACTGTGCTTGGCGACGGCGTAAGCATCGGAGAGAGGAGCAAGATTGAGAGAAGCATAGTTATGAGCAATACGCGGATAGAAAACAATGTGGAAATATCTTATAGCATTTTAGCAAAAAACATATTAGTCAAGGATGGCGCTGTGATAAAAGGATTCTCCGTAATAGGAGAGGGGGTCGTCGTGGAGAGTAAAAACACGATCCATCCGAACACGGTCATAGAGCCTAGGATAGAAATACTTGAGAGGGTGAAGAGGAGTGGCGCATAGCAACATACTACCCATATATCATAACAGGATATACGGAGTAGCGAACTCCCAGCTCACACCAGAGGTGACGGCAGAGCTTGGAGCAGCGCTCGGCACGATGCTCGGTGAGGGCTCACTCGTCGTAACCGCGAGAGATCTCTACCCGCCATCACGGATGCTCAAGCGCTCCTTCTCAGCGGGCCTAATGTCCACCGGCATCTCCGTGATAGACTTTCACGACGCCACGCTCCCCGAGCTGGCCTTCGCTATTAAGCGCTTCGGCGCCAAGGCTGGGATACACTTCTCGGTAGCACCGCATAGGAATGACAGCGTCCAGGTGAAGATCCTGGACTCGAACGGCATAGAGATAAGCTTTGATAAGCTAAACGACCTCCTCATGCTCTACGAGACGAAGCACATCGTGAGAACAATACCGCCGAGGATAGGGTGGGTGTCCTATGCAGAGTACATACACGACATATATACGGCATCACTAGCCAGCTTCCTCGACACGGCGCCCATAAACGCTGTGAGGCCGAGAATAGCCGTAGACGTCAACTTCGGGCCAGCCACAGACGTGCTCCCAATGCTCTTCAGCGAGATAGGCGTAAGATTCATACTCATAAACTCTCATAAGCCCTCGCCCAGACATCCGCCCAAACAGTTACCCTCAATGGAGTCCATGAAGATGCTCTCCAACATAGTGGACGCCTCGGACTCGCTCTTCGCTGCAGCCCTCTCCTCCGACGCCTCACAGGTATTCGTGATAAACGACCGCGGCGAAATCCTAGACCCTGACACGTTGATCGGGGTCTACGCCATGATGCTGCCGCGGGGCGCAAAGCTTGCGGTCAGCGAGTCGGCGTCCAGGGTTATCGACAAGATAGCCGAGATACAGAAAATCACCCTACTAAGGGTGAAGGGCATGATAGGCGACGTAGCCCGCGCCGTGAGGAGGCTTAAAGCAACGCTGGGAGCCACCGACGCCGGGGAGTTCATATTCTCGCAGTTCACGTTCTCCTCGGACGGCATACTGGCCATAGGGAAGCTCATAGAGACGCTAACCATAGAGGACATAAATCTCTCGACGATAGTCGACTCTATACCGAAGATACCCACCTTCCACCTAGAGATAGACATGGACGAGAAGCACTACAGCTCGATAATAGACTACATCTACTCTAGTCACCCCGAGATAATATTCACGCCCATGCACATCAAGTACAAGGTCGGCGACACCTGGGTAAAGCTCAAGTATAACAAGGAGAAGGGCAAGCTGACGATAGAGACCGAGGATACATCCAAGGAGGGCAGAGAGAGGGTTAAGCGCATAGCCGACGAGCTAGAGGAGCTAGCACGCACCTTTATTTAGACACACCCTTTTACACGTCACATGCACATATCATTCAACCCCGGCCGGGCAGAGGAAATAGGGCTCCTACTCGGGAGGATGGGGCGGGAGCTACCATATATCTTCATGAGAGGCGACCCACAGTACAGGGCCGTGGAAGAGATCTACGCACAGCTAGGCCTCAGGGAAGGCCTACTCTACGTCGTAGGCGTATCACTCATAAGCTATATGCTCTCGACACGCGGCGAGGAACACTGGGGCATGGCCGCCCTACATACAGCCCAAGGCTATCCCCGAGGCCTCCTAGAGTTCGCGGAGAAATCCCCCAGCACGGCCCTATACCGTAGGGCTAAGCTGAGCAGGCTGAAAAAGTATCTAAGCCGGGCTGCACCGGTACTGGCTAGACGGCTTGATGGAGGCACGCTAAGGCCGGGGGATATACCGCTGATCCTAGCGGAGACCCTGGATGCTAGGGCCGACTCCAAGACGCTGGTGTTCGCGGCGAAGATGGCCTACTATCTATACAGAGCCGCTGGGATCAGCGTAGAGCCCCCTAGAACCCCCATCCCGGTGGACTATAGGGTATCCCTGGTCACGCTCACCAGCGGCATAGCGGCCACAGACGAGGCAGATCTACGGAGAGCGGCACGGGAGATCCGCTCCAGATACAAAGAACCGGTCGTCGACGCATGGAACCGGGTCTCTGAGACCGCCTCGATACCGCCGGCGCTACTAGACAATATAGTGTGGCTCACCGGCCGGTGCATAGACGAAAACCTCGAAAGGCCGCATAGAATCCCCGCGTGCCTAGAGGCTAGAGTGCCGGAGGCAGCCAGCTACCTCGATATACTATCCGAGCTATGGTCGGCCCTGGGCGGCCTACGATAGAACCTCAGCCTACCAGCCTGCCAGTCCCTTATAACTATCCGCGCCGCCTCATCCACGCGGGGCACACCACCCTTACCCAGAAGGCCCCTCCTCCTCGCCAACTCCTCTAGAAACACGTGGGGCTCACCCTCCTCCACACCATACGTCTCCTCAAGGAGTCCGGGCATCTCCCTCTCCACCGTCTCGACAAGCCTCGCCGCGGCGACCACCGGGTCCTCAAGGGCCTCCGGTCTCAGAGCACCCCTCAGAGCAAGGCTCTCCTTAGACCCCCCTGGCACCACACCGGGCGTATCTATAACCCTGAGCCATGTAGCCGCCCTAAGCCTCGTCGCATGCCTCGTAAACCCGGGGATCGGCGACGTCCCCACCCCGTGTCTCCCCCTCAGCACATTTATGATAGTCGACTTGCCCACATTCGGCATACCCGTAACCGCCACAACCACGACGTCCCTGCCAGAAGCCCTCCTTATGGCGCGCCAGAGCATCCTGGTGCCAAGCCTCTTCGAGGCACTTATATAGACCGCGGGCAGCCCCATCCCCCTGAAATACCTCACCCACCCCTCGGCGACGCTCCGGGGGACGAGGTCGGACTTGTTGAGGACAACAACTACGGGTTTACCCATCCTCCTAGCCATCTCCTCTAGCCTACGGCTACGCGTCGACAGCGGGTCACGTATATCCAAGACCTCCAACACGACGTCGGCGTTCCTCAGAACACGCCTCACAATACCCCATTCGTCAGGCATGGCTGGCTGGGGAGAAAAAATGGCTACGCCTATATCATTTTAACCTGCTCCAGAGGCCTTATCTTGAGAACCTCCTTGTTAACTAGCGCCGGCGGCATCTCACCCTTCAGAACCGCGAGCAGGTTCCTCGCCGCCAGCTCCGACATCCTCCTCCTAGCCTCTATAGTGGCGCTGGCGATATGGGGGGTAAGTATCACGTTGTCGAGCTTCGTCAACGGGTGGTCAGCGGGCAGCGGCTCCTGCTCGAAGACGTCCAGCGCGGCACCGGCTATCCACTTCTCCTTAAGCGCCTTTACTAGAGCCTCGGTGTCGACGACAGGCCCCCTAGCAGTGTTAATTAGATACGCGGTCTCCTTCATCATCTTGAGCTCCTTCTCTCCGATCATGTGGTATGTGCCCTTGGTGAGCGGGACGTGGAGCGTGACTATATCGGACTCACGCAGTATCCTCTCGAGATCCGCGTACTCCACGTCCAGCACGCTCTCTATGTCCCAGCGCCTAGAGAGGTCATAGTATAGCATCTTGACGCCAAAGCTGGAGAGGCGCTTAGCTACGGCTACGCCTATCCTCCCGAAGCCCACTATACCGACCGTCTTCCCCTTAAGCTCGGGGCCTACGAGGAAGAAGGGGTTCCAGGGCTTGTTCCACTCGCCTGACCGTATAATATGGTCAGCCTCGAGTATCCTCCGGGTTATCGCGAATATCAGACCGACCGTGAACTCCGCGACAGCGTCGGTGAGCACACCGGGGGTATGGGTGACGTAGATCCCCCTCTTCGTAGCCTCCTCGATGTCTATGTGGTCGTACCCGACGCTATAGGTGCTTATAACCTTCAGGTTCGGCGCGGCATCCATCACCTCGGCGTCTATCTTGTCCGTGAGGAGGCAGAGGAGGGCGTCCTTGTCGCGCACCTTCTCTATGAGCTCCTCCCTCGACGGCGGCCACTCCTTGGAGGGGTGTATCTCCACGTCACAGTACTCCTTGATCATCGAGATGCCCGGCTCAGGTATGATCCTCGTGATATAGACCTTCGGCCTCGGCATAGCGCCGTCCACCAATTGGGTATCAGCGAATAAACCACTAATAAGTTTTTCTTTTAACAAATTTATATGGGGAGTGGAGATTTTTTACAAAAACAAGGGCTTCCCAGCTAGATGCCCGGGCACAGAAACATTGTAAAAAAATTTTTATTAATACTTGAAGTCATCCGGGTTCGGCCACACCTGCGGTACCTTGCCGGGCGGATACGCCTCGTGCAGCCACTCCACAAACTCCTTTATCCTCTTGATAGCCTCCTCGACTATTACCTCCCCCTTCTCCCGGCTAGCCTTACTGGGGAACCCGACGCTCCCCTTGGGGTAGTGGTGGATCTCCATATAGTGGCTTACATCGTACCACGCGAAGGGCTTGTTGTACACGTTGCCCGCCTTGTCAACCCACTTCTCGGGTATCACGCCTACCAGCTTCTCCGCATCGGACTCCTTAAGCTTGGAGACGTCAACCAGCTTCGGCGCCACATACCATAGCACGCTCGCCTCCACCTCGTCGGCATGTATGAAGGGGGTCTCTATCTTCACGCCAGGCTTAAGCTCTGTGCCAGCCTTCAGGATATCCCTAACCCACGCCCACCAGCTGGTCACCATTATCAGCGCGTGCACGCCCTCCTCTATTATCGCCTTGTCCTTCACTATAGGGAGCACGTACTCCTGCCCGTGGCTGTTGAAGAGTATTATCTTCTTGAACCCAGTATTGCTCAGCCACTTGACCACGCTGACCACATAGTCTATGTAGGCCTCCTTCTTCACGGGTATTGTGCCCGGCATCCCGTAGTGATGGCTCGGATGGCTGCCATAGTATACGGGCGGCGCCACCGTGACGCCCGTGTCGTAGGCTACGCGCTCGGCGATATAGGTCCCTATTATCGTGTCCTCGCCCGTCGCCTGTGCCAGGCCGTGGCACTCCACGGAGCCGCACGGCACGAAGACTATGTCGTTCTTCTTCACACGCTCCTTTATCTCGGCGAGGGTCATCTGGTCGAGGTATATCTTCTCCCCGAACCTGTTGTACACCGGCCTCGCAAACCTCGACTCATACTCCACCATCGACACCACCTCCCTCCCTAGGGCTTCAGCGTTATCTTACCGTCTATCCTCTTATGCGCCCGCTCAAATGCCTTATAAACCTCGTCCAGCCTGAACTTGGAGGTTATGATCTTCGTCATGTCTATCCTGCCCGCCGCCATCAGCCTGATAACGTTGCCGAAGGTACGCCAGCCCGAGTGGCCCTGGCTACCGTAGAGCTGGGCCCTCCTAACCTGGAACACCTCTATGTATATCGGCACCTCCCTCGGCGCCCTCCCTATCCACGCTATCTTGCCGCCTATCGCAAGGCTCTTCTGCATCTGTGGCAGCGTGTGCTGGGGCGCGCCGGCGGCCTCGACGTGCATGTCGGCGCCCTGACCCCCGGTAACCTCCATTATCTTCTCCCACGGCTGCACGTCGTTCTTCAGGAGCTCTACCGGGTTGAACACGTAGTCGGCGCCAACCTTTCTAGCTAGCTCCTGGCGCACCGGGCTTATCTCGAAGACCACTATCTTCCCTGCGCCAGCGGCCTTCGCCAGCGATATAGCCCCCAGGCCTATAGGCCCCGCGCCCCAGACCACCACGTAGCTGCCTGGCTTGAAGCCGCCAGCCCTGTTGAACATGGCGTGGTATGCGACAGACGTGGGCTCCACGAGGCTCCCGGCCTCGAAGGCCTTGTCCTCGCTCCCATAGCGCTCCACGAGGCTGTCTATCTTCCACACATACCTCTCCTTCACCACGACGTAGTCCGCCATCGCGCCATCATGTGTAAAGCCTAGCTCGCCATACTCCAGGTTCCCGGGGTCGTTTAGCAGTATACAGTGGTTTAGGTACCCGGAGCGGCAGGCGTCGCACTCCCCGCACCAGAACATCTCCTCGCTGGTCACGAGGTCGCCCGGCTTCACCCATCTTACAGCGGATCCAACCCTCTCGACTATGCCGCTGAACTCGTGGCCTATGACCACCGGGAACTTCGTGAGCCCGGGGTATATTATGTAGCCCTCCTCGTCGGTCTCCAGGAAGTGTATGTCGCTGCCGCATATGCCGACGGCCTTCACCCTTATGAGAACCTCGTCAGGCTTCGGCTCGGGGATGGGATAGTCGGTCCGATATATGAGCTTAGGGTTCCTCCAGACCTTGTTACCCTCGCGGACCTTCCGCGTCTTCATCTCCTCCGGCGTTATATCGTAGCCCTTGCGCGGCGCGAACTCCGCGTCAACTATGGCCGCGCGCATGGTTGCCATTTTCTCTCCACCGAGAGATGCGGGCCGTATCACCCTTATATGGCTTGATAGCAAACTATAAATCACGAGCCCGGAAGCTACGTCCACGGTGAAACGTCGGCCCGAACCCCAGCCTTTATGGGCTACGAGGACATGATTAAACCGGTGGAGGCCTTGAAGCCCTTCAAGGTGTCCATGGTAGTCGCCCCACCACAGGCTAGGTTCGAGGCCGTGGTGAGGGAGAGCCTCGAGGACGCGCTCCGCATTCTACACGATATAGGGTTCGACGGGGTTGAGATAAGCATCCTCGATCCGCCTGACCCGGCTGAGCTCAGGGGCGTCACCGGGAAGTATGGATTGGAGGTACCGGCGCTCAGCACGGGGCTAAACTATATCCATTACGGGCTCAGCCTGACCAGCCCAGACCCCGCGAGGCGGGAGAAGGCTGTCGAGAGGCTCATAGAGATAGGGCGTCTAGGTGAAGCCCTGGGCGGCGCCGGGGTTATAATAGGGCTCATGCGGGGCAGGCTCTCAGAGGGTGTGGGCCGTGACGAGGCATACAGGCTGCTAGTAGAGAACACCAGGCGTGTAGCGGAGGGGTGCGCCAGGTACGGCGTAGACGTCTTCTTCGAGCCCCTCAACAGGTATGAGACGGAGCTGGTCAACACCGTGGAGGAGGGGCTACGCCTTCTAGAGGACGTGGGGGCCGACAACCTCTACCTGCTCCTCGACACGTTCCACATGAACATAGAGGAGCCCGTCATCGAGGACTCCATAAGGGCCGCCCGGGGACGCATAGGGCACTTCCACGTAGCCGACAGCAACAGGCTTGCGCCGGGCATGGGCCACCTCGACTTCGCGAGCATTCTCCACGCCCTGTGGGACACCGGGTATAGACGCTACCTCTCAGCAGAGATCATAGTCAAGCCCGACCTTGAAGCCGCGGCCCGCACAACGTATAACACGCTGCTCAGGGCGATGGAGGGGCTCGGTGGGCCGGAGTGAAGGTACACTTCCTGGGAACCTCGGGGAGCACCTTCGACCGGGGGAATATGCCGCCCTCCATACTTGTCGACGAGGACATAGTGCTCGACTGCCCAGCGCCCTGCCCCTACAGGGTTTCCAGCAGCCTCGAGCCAAATAGGCTAAGCTACTATCTTTCCCACGTACACCTCGACCACTCGCTAGGCATCCTGGACCTCGCCTGGCACCTCTGGATAACGCGTAGCGGGCCTGTCAGGGTCCACATACCCGCCGGCTCCGTAGATCAGCTGAGGAAACTCGTCGCCCCCCTACATCCCCGGTGGAGGGAGATATGGGATAGGCTCGAGCTAATAGAGGTTAGACCTGGCGACAGGGTAGGAGACGTCTACGTGGTGCCGGCCAGCCACGGCATACCCGCCGTGGGCTACGTCGTGGAGAGGCGTGGCCGCAGGCTGTGCTATAGCGGCGACACGGCGCCCATGGCCGAACACGTCGAGGCCTTCAAGGGCTGCGATCTACTGGTCTACGAGTCCACCTACCCCCCGGGGTGGGAGGAGGCCGCGGTCAGGGACGGGCACTCCACCCCCCTGCAGGCGGCTGAGATAGCGTTGCGGTCTGGCTCCTCGATGCTCGCGCTGATACACATACCCACTGCCAGGCTGGGCCCCGGGATCGTGGAGGAGTACCTCAGGGCTGCACGCGGGATCTTCCCCGAGACCTATGCGCCGCGCCCCGGAGAGATTATTGAGCTCTAGCACCGGTCTCCGGTTAGGTTATCTATAGGCTCCTGCTCTTATTATGTAATGGCGAAGGCAGCGATAGACGGCGCCCCCGGCGAGAAGAGGCTTCTCCTAGGCAACGAGGCCATCGCCAGGGGCGCCCTTGAGGCCGGGATCGCCGCTGCTACCGCCTACCCCGGCACCCCGTCGACGGAGATAATAGAGGCCCTCGCCCGTGTCGCCAAAGAGCACGGCGTCTACGTCGAGTGGAGCACCAACGAGAAGGTTGCCATAGAGTTCGGCATAGGGGCCTCCATGATGGGGCTCCGCGCGCTGGTGGCCATGAAGCATGTAGGCGTCAACGTCGCCTCCGACCCCTTGATGAGCCTGGGCTACGCCGGCGTGGTAGGCGGCCTGGTGGTGGTCACCGCTGACGACCCGAACGCCTTCAGCAGCCAGAACGAGCAGGACAACAGGCTCTACGGCATCCACAGCTACATACCGGTTTTCGAGCCCTCGAGCCCGCAGGAGGCGAAGGACATGACGCGCGACCTCTTCGCCCTATCGGAGAGGTACGGCACCGCAGTCTTCCTAAGGTCTACCACCAGGCTCTCCCATACCAGGGGCGGCGTCGTGCTGGGCGGCCTGCCCGGGGAGAGGCGGAAGCCCATGTTCCATAGAGACCCCGCCCGGTGGGCCCTCCTACCCCCATATAACCTTGAAAAACACAGGCTCGCACTGGAGAGGATAGAGCGGCTCTCCAGGGAGCTCGCATCGTTCCCCTACAACAGGGTGGAGGGCGGGGGCAGCGTAGCCATAGCCACCGCGGGCGTAGCCTACAACTACGTCATGGAGGCCCTAGAGGAGCTGGGCGTGGAGGCCAGGGTGTACAAGTTCGCCTCCACGTATCCGCTACCCAGGGATATGGCGTTGGACGCGCTTAGAGCCGGCAGAGTCGTGGTGGTCGAGGAGCTTGAGCCCGTGATAGAGTGGCAGCTGAGGATAATAGCGAGCGAGGAGGGGCTCGACGCGGATATCATTGGTAAACGGTTCTTCCCGCGTGTAGGCGAGCTCAATACAAGGCTCGTGGCACAGGGGCTCGCCAGAGCCCTCGGGATAAGCTATGATACTGTCGAGCCGCCTCGCGTGGAGAAGAACCTGCCGCCCAGGCCCCCCACGATGTGCCCCGGCTGCGGCCATAGGTCAACGTACTATGGCGTGTGGCTCGCCGCGAAGAAGCTGAAGGCTAAGCCCGTGTACCCCAACGATATAGGGTGCTACACGCTGGGCTTCTTCCCGCCATTCCAGATGGCCGACCTCACATGGTCCATGGGCTCCTCGATAGGAATAGGCTCGGGGATAGCGCGGTTTAGCGGCGAACCCGTGATAGCCTTCATAGGGGACTCCACATTCTTCCATGCGGGCATGCCGGGCCTCGCAAACGCTGTTTACAACGAGATACCGCTCGTACTAGTGGTGATGGATAACAGGATCACAGCCATGACGGGGCACCAGCCGCACCCTGGGAGCGGCGTGGGCCCGCTCGGCGAGCCGCGGCGCGAGATACGGATAGAGGACGTGGCTAGAGCCCTGGGAGTAGAGTATGTGGCCCTCGTAGACGCCTACGACGTCAGGGCCGTGAGGGACGCCGTCGTCGACGCCGTCAAGTATACCAGAGAGAGCGGTAGGCCGGCCGTCGTGGTCTCTAAGAGGCCCTGTGCACTCATGGAGGCTAGGAGGGCTAGGCGTGAGGGCATAAAGCTGCCGGTCTACGAGATAGACCAGGAGAAGTGCATCAAGTGTGGCGTGTGTACGGACTACTTCGCATGCCCAGCGATCGTGAAGGAGAAGGGTGTATACAGGATACTACCCGAGCTCTGCGTCGGGTGCGGCGTATGCGCCCAGATATGCCCCGTAAAGGCGATAAGCGTGAGGGGTGAGTCGGCGTGAAGAGGGGTATAGTCATCTCCGGGGTAGGCGGTCAGGGCGTGCTCACGCTGAGCCGCGTCCTCGGCGAGGCGCTCCTCAGGAAGGGCTATGACGTCAGGGTGGGCGAGGTGCACGGACTATCACAGCGCGGCGGCTCGGTGGTAGTATTCCTGCGCTACGGCGACCGCGTCTACGCGCCAACGGTGGCGCCCGGCGAGGGCGACATGCTGATAGCGCTAGAGATGATCGAGGCAGCCCGCAGGCTACCCTACCTACGGCCAGGGGGCCTCGTCCTCGCGAACAGGCTTGTACTGCCGCCGCCAATGAGTGGCGAGCCGCCGGGCATAGAGGAGCTGGAGGAGGCGATAAGCGGCGCAGGGGTACGCCTCATAGTAGTCGACGGCTCCGCGGTGGCGGAGGAGGCCGGGAGCCCCCTCGCGCTGAATATGGCCATGCTGGGCGCGGCGATAGCGACACGTGAACTCGACCTGACGCTTGAGGAGGCGGAGGAGGCGCTGGCCACGCTGTTCCGAGGCGGGCTACTGGAGGTGAACAGGAGGGCTCTAAGGGGCGGATACAAGGCTGCGGAGGAGCTTGTCGAGAAGTGTGAGGGCTAGCCGGGGGGCCCTCACAAGGGTTTTTACACCTGCCCTAAGTAGGGCCCCGGACTGCATATCCATATCGCCCTTTCCCAGCGTCTTTTCAACGCCGGCCTCACGGGCCGCGTGGAAGACCGCGTTGTATTCGTCGTCGCTGAGGCCACTCAGCACCCTCCTCACCGCGAGCTGCAGGGCAGCCTCCCTTCCCAGCAGTCTCTTCCATAGCCGCTCATAGAGGATGAGATCGCCTCCGCCGACCGCCCTGGCCAGGAACTCTGCGGCCGCCGCGTGGTATACGAGCCCCCCACCCGTGGTGGGTTTCGTCTGGCCAGCCCTATCACCTATCACCGCGACGCCTCCACGGTAGAACGGGTACATGGGCCCCCCGGCGTAAACGGCGCCGCCGAGAACCCTCATCCTCCGCTTAAGCCTGTAGAGGGAGCCGTCAACCACTCCGACGAGGTATTCCAGCCTCCCCATGACGCCGCCCAGAGACGCCAGGCCGACACGCACGGCGCCGTCGCCCAGCGGAACGACCCACGCGAAGAAACCCCGTGAAAACCTCTCCCCGAAAAACAGGTGGACGACGCCTGTGTCCGAGAGAGGCTCAGCCTCGTAGTCATACTGTAGTGCCGGGAACACCCCCTCCACGCCCCCCGGGAGGCCTCTGGCGTCAACTATGAGCCCGGCGCGAATGACCCGCCCCTGGGCGGCGACAACACCCTCCCTGTAGCCGGCGCGCACCCCGAGGCGGGCGGCAACGCCTAGGCCAGTAGCCTCCTCGAAGAGGCGTTCCTCCAGCCCCACGCGGTCCAGCACGTAGGCCACCGGCCTGCCCGCATCCACGTGCAGCTCGGTGCCGTCCGGCGCGTGGAGCACTGCACCGCTAACCCGCCAGAGGACGATGTCTGCCGGCGCACGTATCCACTCTCTGAAGCCCCGTGCGCTGACCAGACCCGTACAGTGCTGGGGCACACCTATGCGTCCATGCTCCTCAAAGAGGAGTACGTCGACGCCAAGCCTAGCTAGGCGCCTCGCGGCCTGGAGGCCGGCCGGCCCCCCGCCGATAACCACTGCGTCCACCACGTCCATCCTGCTCAGCCCTTCAGCTCCTCGAGGAAGGCTTTAGCGTAGAGCCTCAGCGCCGGCAACTCCTCTGTACTGAAGCGCGAGACCACGCGTTCATCACCTGCCAGGATGAGGGACGCTATGCGTACGCCCGCCTCGACGAAGCCTAGCCCGTTGTACACCCTCTTAAGCGCAGCCAGCTCGTCCAGGACCTCGGCCCCCCTCCTGACAGCAAAGCCGCCAAACACGGCGTACCCCCTCCTCAGCCTAGCGGCCAGCGTCTTCGACCGCTCACCGCCCCGCTGGGTGGCCACGAGGATCACCCTGAGCCTGCCGTCCACACGGCCACTCCTCCTCGTGATAAGCCCCTCGCGCTCTAGGCGTAGGAGCTCCCTCTCCGCCTTGGCGGAGTAGGGGGCCAGGAAGAGCAGCCTTTCCCCCGAGTCCACGTAGGGGTATAGGAAGAGCATCAGGTGCAGCGACTCAAGCCCCAACAGCGGTTTTCCGTCGAGGGCTGCCAGGAGTAGTATCACCTCGCCCAGGCCGAGCTCCACGTACTCGCTGACCCCCATATCCTCGAGTACACGCCTCTTCCACCCGTCCAAGGAGGCTACACCTCCACTATGCGGCTTGACCTCCCGGAGCGGCGCCTTAGGATATAGGCCGCGGCGGCGGCAGCCGCCAGCACGGCCGCGGCGAGCAACAGGTGGACGGTCCTCAGGGGGTGCCCGCCTATATACGCTATGATATCGGTCGTCACAACCCTGTAGACATCGCCCCTCAGCGTTACAACGAGGCTGCCGTCATCCTCGACGTACACCCTGTATACGCCTCTGGGCAGGAAGCCGAGGTCCACCCTTCCCTCCTCGTCCGTCACCCCCGCTACGCTGATGTTGCCGCCGGCCAGGCTCACCCCGACTCCTCTCAGCGGCTCGCCGAAAGCCGTGAGCACCTTGAGCCTCACCCTATACACGGGGAGAGCGTAGGTGAACTCCGTATTAGCGGGGGTTACCCTGACCGTGCCATTATACAGCTCGACGCCCCTGAGGCTCACCGAGACGTTGTACTCGCCGTAGGGCACGCCGCTTATACTGGCCACCCCCTTCACGGCCGTGGCGTTATAGGAGAGGCCGCCTCCCCTCAGCGTGACGTTAAACCTGGGCAGGAGGTCACCCACATTAAGCCTTATCACCCTGAACGTCACCGTCGTAGTCTCCGTGATAACAGGGACCTCCGCGTCGCTCTCCAGGGTGAACCCCCTCTTACCGACGAGCCTGTCGCCGACGTATACAGCAACGACATAGTAGCCCTCCGGGAGCGGGCATATATAGGCCGTGCCGTTCACCGCCCTCCCCGAGGCCACGGGCGACCCCCCACTGTAGACCACATACCTGGCGTTGCCGAGTAGGTGCCCCTTAGAGTCGTATATGACTAGCCGTAGGCTATAGAAGGGGGGCGTCACGACAAGCTGCGGCGGCGGCGTATCGATCCTATAGTCGAGAACCGCCACCGCGCCGTAGTAGAACCTGATAACGATGCTCGTATTCTCCGCCAGGTCGTAGACATGGCCCCCCACATACTTGGCGCCTGGCGGCAGGAACACCTTGTAGCTCAGCCTCTCCCCGCCACCACACACCTCCTTTTCCTCTACGAGGAGCTCAACCCGGTGCATACGCGTCCTGAAGCTGGCGGAGCTCGCGTTTATCAAGCCGAAATACACGTGCGGCGGATCCCCGGCAACCAGGTTGGCGCCGCCCCCCTCGACCTCTACAGCCTCGGGGTAGTCTGCGTAGGCCGCCCTAAACCTGTAGGGCGGAACGACGACCCTGCCTCCGCCGCCAACATAGTAGAGGGGCGTGTACGCGGCGTAGACGTAGGAGCCCCTTATCGTGAAGTTCGCGTAGGGGACTATGAGCTCGTAGGCCCTAAACTTCTTCCCAACCACGGAGACCGTGCTCTCGTTAAACACGAAGTAGGGCTTATCAAGCACCCTGCTCAGCTCCTCGGGCCCCGACACTATCAGCGTGACCCTGGCGCCCGCCACGGCAAACCCCGGGAGCCTCGGCACACGCACCTTTGCCTCACCGCTGACCTCGTTGTCAGGCAGTGGGGCGAAGAGGCCTATGAAGGGCTGTATGGGCGGGCTCAGCTCGAACCTCACGCTAACGACGTGGACGCCGCCGTCGAGGATCACCGTGTACGAGTGCCAGAGCATGCCGGCCCCCCTCTCCGGAACGTATGGGCGGCCATCCACGTATACCGCGCTCGGCCTCAGCATGGCAGCGGGGTCAACCCTTACGACGGCGACCGTGGAGCCGACAGCCCTGAAGGTTATGCTGCCCGCCCTCACCATGTAGTACTTGGAGACCCACCGCCTGCCGTCGAAGAGGAGAACCTCGGCGTACGAGACCTCGCTCAGCGGTATAGCGTGGACAGTGTAGGCTAGGGTGGCCAGCACCACCACGGCCAATAGCAGCAGTGAAGCGGCGAGACGCCCCCGCAACTCTCCTCAAAGCCTTTACGCCACCCCATATAATGAATGTGTCCTTTAACAGCGCGGCGGCGCTGCAAATATCAGGCTGAGAGCACTCTCCCTATGGGGCTCTAGATGCACTGGATAGAGAGGCTCGCGGAGGAGGTCTCGAAGAGGAGGACAAGGGGGGTGTTCACCGGGAACGGGGGCCTATCGGTCTCGGGTCTCCAGCACGTGGGCAGGCTACGCGGCGAGATAACCCTCGTAGACACGCTGCTCAGAGTACTCGGCGAGAAGGGGGTGGAGACGCGGCACATGCTCACCCTCTACACTATGGACGCGTGGAAGGGTAAGGAGCCGCAGCTCAGACAGTTCAGCGACCCCGAGGAGGCTAGAAGGTATATTGGGTGGCCGCTCTACAGGGTGCCCGACCCCCATGGCTGCCACAGCAGCTGGGTCGAGCACTACTGGGAGGACTTTGGCGGCGTTCTCGACAGGTTCGCGAGGCGGGTGGACGTCGTGACGACGAAGGATCTCTACGAGGGGGACGAACGCATGAAGAGCTTCGTCCTCAGGTCGGTGACCGACCTGCGCGAGGATATAGTGGCCACCATAAACAAGTACCGGGGGGAGAGGAAGCTCCCTGCGAGCTACATACCCTTCCAGCCGGTCTGCGAGAAATGCGGCAGGATCGACGCCACGGAGGCACTAGAGGTCGACGCGCAGGGCTACAGGGTGCGCTATAGGTGCAAGAACTGCGGCCACGAGGGGTGGCAGAGCCTCAAACACGGCAAGCTCAACTGGCGCGTCGAGTGGGTTGGCGTATGGTACACGCTCAGCGTGGACTTCGAGCCCTACGGCAAGGACCACGCGACGCCCGGGGGCTCCAGGGACAGCTGCGTCGACCTGGCGAGAAACGTGTACGGCTTCGAGCCCCCAGCCGGAGCCGCCTATGAATGGGTGGGCTACAGGGTCAGGGGTAAGGATATGGGCGACATGGGGTCGAGCGACTTCATAGGGTTCACGCCGCGGCAGTGGGTCGAAGTCGCGGAGCCCGAAGTGCTGAGATACCTCTACCTCAGCGTGCCTCCCATGAGGCGCGTCGTGCTGAGCCTCGAAGAGATACCCCGGTACTACGACCTGTTCGACAAGGCGGAGCGCGTATACTACGGCCTTGAGAACGTGGAGGACCAGGAGAACATGGCGAAGTCCTACCGCTACGCGCTGCTAAGTGACCCCCCACCAAGGCCGCCCTTCCAGCTACGCTACCTCCATGCAGCGATACTCTCACAGCTCCTACCCGGCCGCGGCGAGAACCTGGAGGAGGTCCTGAAGAGGCTTAGGGAGACAAAGCAGCTGAGGGGCGAGCTCTCGCCGCACGACCTGGAGCGCATAAGGACGAGGATAGGGCTAGCCAGGACTTGGATAGAAAAGTACGCGCCGAGCTACTATAGGATAACGCTCGTCGAGGAGCCACCGCTCGACGAGATAAGGCCACTCCTCGACGAGGAGATAAGGGCACTCCTCGAGGAGCTCTACGCCAGGCTGGCAGCTCTGGACGAGTGGAGCGAGGAGAGGATTAAGGAGGCGATGATGGGGCTTAAGAAGACGAGGAGCGCTGAGCGGCGCATGTTCAAGGTGCTGTACCTCGCCTTCTTCGGGAGACCCTACGGCCCACGTATCGCGCCATACCTCGCTATGCTTAATAGAGATATGGTGCTTGAGAGGATTAGAGCGGTGCTCGACGCCGCCCCGAGATGATCGACATGGCATATGACGACGACTACGGGTACGGCTACATGGGGGAGGGAGAGAAGCCAAGCAAGGTGCTGCTGGGCCTGACCGCCCTGCCCATAGTGCTAGACACGCTCATCTTCATACTCACAGACGGCTTCAACGCGCACCCACACTACCCCCACTTCATCTACATGATAGTGACCATAACGCTGGCCGTCATAGCCGTGGTAGCCGCTATATTCGCCTACATGCTCGCCAGGGACGAGGAGCCGGAGTGGGGGGACGTGCTCCCATTCAAGATAGTGGAGGGCGTAAACATCGCATCCCTGGCAATCGCCATCCTCTTCACGATACTAATAGTCTACATGTACTATCTTTACCCAGCTACCTGAGAGAATATGAAAAAGATGTTGGATCATTCACACTGCTCCCGAAGCCTCTCAAGCTCCTCTAACAGCCTCCTCCTCTCCTCCTCCGCCTCACGCAGCCTCTCCTCAAGCGAGGCGAGCCTAGCCTCCTTCTCCGCGAGACTCCTCTCACGGGCCTCGAGCTCCGCCTTCCTGGCCTCAAGCCTCTCCCTGAGCTCGGCGAGCGCGCTCTCCTTAGCCGCCACCATCCTCTGGTAGCCCACCAGTTCACGCTCCTTGTCGAGAAGCCTCTTCTCCCACTCAGCCAGCCTCTCATGCTCCTTCAGAAGCTTATCCCTATAAGGCTCAAGCTCCTCCCTGATAAGCCGCTCCCTCTCACGTATCTCAGCGTCCAGCTCCTTCAGCCTAGCCTCCTTCTCCGCGAGCTCCTTCTTCACCTCCTCGAGCTTCTCGAACAGCGCGTTTACCCTGGACTCCTTCTCGGCGAGCTCCTTCTCCAGCTGGGCGAGCCTCTCCGCCTTCTCCACGTAGGCCTTCTCACGCTCCCTAAGCTCCTCCTCCCAGCTCCTAAGCTTCTCCTCCAGCTCCTTAAGCATGCTCTCCTTGTTCGAGAGCTCTATGCGCAGCCTCCTGAGCTCCTCGTCCTGGCTGGCCAGGCCCTCCTCATAACTCTTCAGCTCAGCCTCCTTCCTTGCGAGATCCGCTATCTTGCTGTTAAGCTCCGCCTCCCGCTCCTCGAGGAACTTGATGTGCTCTATAAGCTCCCTCACAGTTCCCTGCAGCTGCGCCAGGGTATTCTTCTCCTCCTCCGTGAACCTCATAAGGCCCTGGGTCTTCTCGTCGAGGGACTGGAGCGAGGACGCTAGCAGCTCCCTGTGCCTCTCGAAGCCCTCCTCTATGAGGCTGCGGTGCTCCTCCCGGCTCTTCTCCAGGAGAGACTGGAGCTGCTCGAAGGAGACATTGAAGAGCTCCTTAAGCCCGGCGAAGCCCTCATCCAGCTTCCTGCCCACCTCCTCCCTCTCAGCCTCAAGCATAGACTTTATCTCTGCGATATCCCTCTCAAGCAGGCTCCTTATCTCTCCAAGGCCGCCCTGCAGTATACCCTTATGCTCCTCAAGCCCGCGTGTGAGCGTCTCCGCGAGGTCTCCTAGACCCCTGTTCATATCCTCGGAGAACTGCCGCGTGAAGTCGCTGAATGAGGCATGGATGTTCTCTATAAGGCCTGCTATCCTCTGCGCGGTCTCGACGAACGCCTTCTCCTTCTCCTCTACGGCCCTCTCCCTCTCCGCAAGCCTCGCTTCACGCTCCTCAACCTCCTTTATACGCTCGCTAAGCAGCTGGGCCTTCGCGGAAAGCTGGGAGTACTCGTCCACGAGAGAAGTATACTTGGCGACAGCCTCGTTCAGCCTCTCGTATAGCTCCGATAGACGCACATGCGCCTCGTCGAAGACCTCCCTATTCTTCTCCACGAGCTGTGCAAACGCCTCCTGCCTCTGAGCGTCATGCTCCTCCAGCGAGAGTATCGTCTTCTCCAAGTGCTCGATCACAGATGAGACATTCATGAGAGAATCCTTGACCATGTCCAGGGTCTCCGTCAGCGTCGAGAGACCCTGCATACCCCTTACCAGCGACTCGTGCGCCTCCTCCAGCTTCCTGACCTCGCCCCTTAGAATCTCTACCGCGCTACTGATCTCGTCCCTTGTACCCTCTATGCCGGCCGCCTGCCTGTTAACGAGCTCTACAAGGTCGGCGAGGGTGTTCTTCTGGTCCTCGAGTATCGCGGCGAGCTGCGCCTGGAGCGACTCCAGCTCCCTCGTGACGTCGGCGGAGATCTGATCCCTCACGCTCGCCGGCAGCGAGTCAAGCTTCCTCCTAAGCATGTCTATCCTGGACTTCAGCTCGTCTATCTCGGCTAATACGTCGCTGAGCGTCAGCTCCTCCTCCCTTTTCCTACGGAAAAACGCCATAGCTATCCTATTGGTAAATGGAGCCGCCGGTATAATAAGTAAATCTTGGAAAATACGCGTAAAACACGCATATCATCGCAGACTAGAGGTGGGCAGCCCCGGCCTCAGGCGCCTCCCCCCTAAGCATCCTCTCAATAGCGTTGAGGCGGGTAAGTATCTCCCCGAACATCGCCTGGCTCTCCTTATTTGCCGCTATTATATCCCCCTCGAGCCTGTCGAGGCGGGCGGACAGCTCGGCTATAAGCGCCTCCATCTCAGAGACCTTGCTGCGAACCGAGCTGGTCTCAGCCTTTACCGTGTTCGCGGCATCCGTGGCTAGTAGCTCGTACTCCCTCATCTGGGCCCTTAGGGCGGCGACATCCCCGTTGAGCTCCTCTATGCTCTCATGCAGCTTCTCAAGCCTCCTCGACATTCTCTCGAGGAACAAGTCCAGGGAGAGCTTGATGTCCTTGGTAAACCTGGTGTTACGCTCCTCCAGCTCGCTTAGGAGTGTCTCGACCTCCTTCTCGAAGTGCTCTCGCTCCTCATGCATCGTGTCCAGGTGCGACTGGAGCGCGTTCTCGAGCCCCACTATGGCCTTCTGGAGCTCGGCTACACGCTTGTTAAGGTAGCCGACCGTGAGCTTCAACGCATCTATACCGTTGTTGAGCTTCCTGAGGGCCTCTATCAGGACATCTATCTCCCCGGGCCCTATCTCTACCATCTCTACCTCGTCGGCCGCCACTACAAGCCACCCTTGAGATACATCAGTCAGCCCCACTATTATCTCTATTCAGAGAAAAACGGGTGGGATGTGGCCGGATAGCCTCTAAGTGTTCAGGGTGACCGTGGCGGAAACCTTAGAGCTCTTCACCTCCTCCACGAGCTTGGCGAGAATCTCCTCGAGGCCCTTATCGAGCTCCTTTGCCGCCTCGACGCCCTTCTCGGTGAGCTTGTAGTAGGGCTTATAGAGCGTCAGGTAGTTCTCCCCCACCACATACAGAACCCTGACGAGCTCCTCCTCCACAAGCCTAGAGACCACCTCGTCGAGCTCCTTCGAGAAGGGCGGGTTACCGTAGAACTTTAGGCCCAGGTCAACCCCGTACTTGTTCTCCAGCAGGTATATGAGCTCATGCAGCCTCCTCCTACTGACCGCCCTCCCGTAGATATGGAGTATTCTGAGCACAACATCCTCCACACCATACTTCTGGGACCTCTTCCTCGACGCCTTCTTCCGGGCAGCCTTCTTGGGCTTAGACTTACCCTTCTTTGAACCTGACTTCTTCGGCAAGAACCACACCTCACCTATATCAGGTGCCACCACTTTTAGGTTTAACGGGAAGAGGCTTGGAGCTCCGCCTATGCGAAATATGCCGCCTCGAGCGCGCAGCCGAGACATGCAGGCTCTGCGGCCGCAACGTGTGCAGCAGGCACTACGCGGGGGACGGCATATGCGTCGCGTGCCGCGAATCACTCTGCAGCATCTGCAGCTCGAAGCTCTCGCTCGGGTACTGCAAGTACTGTGGCCGCCTCGTCTGCGAGGACTGTAGCGTGGAGGAGGGCGCCGCCCTGGTGTGCAGGGAGTGCGCCGCGCGGCGCGGCCTACTTTAGCGTCGCCTCGACGTAGTCCTTCTTACGCTTAAGCACCTTTATACCCGTGTAGTCGTCCATGTACAGCTTAAGCCTGACCTCCGAGGGCTCTATCCTGGCCTTCTTGAGCTCGCCTCTAAGCCTTGCCAGTAGGATGTTCACAGCCCTATAGAACAGCTGCCCGTGCTTCTCGAACACCTCGCTCGACTCGGCGTAGATCGACTTGACCTTAGCGGTGACATAGAGCTTGAGAATATAGGATACATTGAGCATGGCCAGCGTCGCCAGGAGCACGTAGAAGGTCAACGTCTCGTTTATGTTCAGGAACATCATCACAGCCGAGGCGATGAGGCCCGCGAAGGACGCCGTGAGGAGCTGGCCCGCAATACTGTCATAGCGCTTAAGCTTGGGGAAGAGGGGGTGGTTGAGGGGCACGGACGCTATCTCGTCGACCGCCTCGCGCACGCTACTCCACGGCTCGTCCTCGTACCCCAGCTCGTCTAGAAGCTTTTTCGCCTCCAGCCCGTTGAACCGCCTCCTGGCCCTAAGGGAGTCGAGGATCTCGACTAGCTTCTTCAGCTTCTTCGCCCGGTCGCGGGCCGCGTCGATAGGCGAAAACCTCCTGCTCAACGCCTTCCCCTTCAGCCCTCGCTGACGAGATCTGCCAGGAAGAGTGTAAGCACGTCGGTCTTCGTGACTATGCCGCTTAGCGTCTCGCCCTCCATCACTAGAACCGCCTTCTCGCCCGACGCGAGAAGCCTGGCCGCCTGGGCTATGCTCTCGTCCGGGTGGAGGCTGGCGAAACTCCTCCTGTAGACGTCGGAGACCAGTGTGAGGCGGGCCTTGTGTTCGCGGAACCTCCACTCCACTCTATCATATATCGCGGCGAGGTGCCTGAGAAGCATCATGTCCGTGACGACGCCTACCACGCGGCCACTATCCATCACCGGAAGCAGCGAGTACCTATACTTCATCACGATGTCCCGTGCATGAAGGAAGCGCTCCTCGAGGCCCACCGAGATGACGTTCCTGCTCATAACCTCGGACACCGGGAGATCCCTGTACCGGTCACCTATGGCCGCCACCAGGTCCTGCTTAGTGACTATGCCCGCCCCAACCTGGAGCAGGCCTATCTCGTTGTCGAGCATCCTCTTCACGGCCTCGGCCAGGGATGCCTCCTCGCCCACGCCTATCACGGGCTGGTTAGCGAAGCTGCTGGCCCTCAGATGCTCAAGGTCCACGTTCCACGTCCGCGCCGACCCAAGCTTGAACAGGAGATCCTTCTCCGAGAGGATCCCCCATACCTCGTCTCCACGCTTTATGACGGCGTGGCTTATACCGTGCTTCTCGAATGCATCTAGCACGTCGCTTAGAGAAGCGTTCTTGTCTATGACGACGGGGCTCCTATTTACCAGCTCCCCAACCCTCTGCATAGGTGTAGGAAGATCGCCCACGTATTAAATGTTCCCGGCGGGCGCCCCCCTACAGGAAGTTGTCCAGCGTGTAGCCTCCCCCACCGCTAGAGGTCTCCCTAGCCAGCCTCGCTATCTCCCTGAAATCCCTCTCAAGGAGGGCACGTAGCTTTGGATTATACAGAGCCGCAGCCGGGTGCAGCGTGGGGAAGAAGATTGTCTCACCCCACGGCGCCCTCCCCCTGTAGACACGGCCCCGTATAGCCATGATGCCGTCAGCCCTGACCCCCAGATAGCGTCTCAGAAGATGCCTGGCGCTGTGCCTGCCCAGCATCACAACGAGCCTAGGCTTTATGGCGGCAAGCTGCTCATCGAGGTATATTATACATGCCTCGACCTCGTCGTCGCGCGGATCCCTATTCCCGGGAGGCCTGCACTTCACTATATTGGTTATATAGACCTCCTCCCTCGACATGCCGTTCTCCTCCAGGAGCCTATTTAGGAGCCTGCCAGCTGCCCCCACAAACGGCCTCCCCTGGAGATCCTCCCTACGTCCAGGCGCCTCGCCGACAAAGACCACCCTGGAGCAGGGATCCCCCTCCCCGGGCACAGGCCTCGTCCGGCTCTCATGCAGCCTACAGCGCCTGCACTCGGCGATGCGGGCCGCTATCTCCCCCAGCCTAGCCGCCGCTTCACAGGTGTAGCTCGATACAGGCATCCTCCTCACCCACAACCATCTCCGCGTAGGCACCGCTAACCAGCCTGCCAAGCTCTACGCCGTCCATGAGCGGTATCCCCGATATGAGGCACCCAATTATTATTATGGGCTCGCTCCTCGCGTTAACGATGCCAGCGGGCGCCACGCCGTTCCGGGCCAGCCTCAGGAGCACGTATGAGCCTACAGTACTCCCCTTCCCGTGGGGAAAAGCCAGTATACGGCCAGCCACACTCTCCCCCTCAAGCTCATGCCCCTTCTCCACTATGACACCCGTCTCGGGGTCTACGCCGCCGTAGAACGATATAGGCTCCCCTGTCACCAGCAGCTCCCCCCTGGCCACACCCTCAACCAGCGGTCTCCCACAAATCCTCACGGCCGCCCACCTACAACGTACTCTAGAAGCTCGCGGCGCGAGACCAGATCCACGGTGAAGCCCTGGGAGGAGAGGTAGTAGGCGGCCTTCGCCGAATCCACCATTACACGTCCCCCAAGGTGGCCCACGAGGGGCGAAACGACCATACATGTATCATAGTATATCTCGACCCCGAGTCTAGAAGCCTCCGTTACAAGATCCCCGAGACCCGCGGCCCTCGCCGTAAAGAGTATCAACCGCCTCTTCACGCCGCCTCTCCTACCCACATACCGCACAATCTCCTCTACCTCGTCCCTCGATAAATGCGGGCACCCAACCACGGCCGCCTCCACGTCGCCGCTATACCTCCCTAGAACATCCAGGAGATCCCTCTTCTCGACCTCCACGCGCTCAGCGCCGCCCCGTATCCTCGGCTCCTCAGGGGACACACCGGGCAGGTAGACAAGCCCCGTACCCCCGCTCGCGCCGACAGCCGCCAGGAATAGCTTCAGCCCCCACCTCCCGAGCCGGGGCAGCCCCTCAGCCACCGCCACCCTCGGGCCCGCCGCCGCGCCGACAACGTAGCCAGCAGCCTGGGGGTACTCTGCAGCCAACTCCTCCACCCCACCCAGGTCTACGACCACCTCGGCCTCCCTCCCCTCGTCGGTGTGGAGGCCGACGAAGGGTGCACGCCCCGTCAACGCCTCGAAGAGTGCCAGGGGTCCGCCCTCCCTATTCGTCCTGGCCCCCAGCACGGAGTTAGCGTACAGCACCGCGTTGCTCTCCGCCCACGCCAGGTGGTCTCCGGGCTCCACGACGCCGTAGAGATACGGCGTGCACGTAAGCGTGGGCTCCACCCCCATCCTGGCCAGCGCGGAGACGATCCTCCGCTGCTTCTCCGCGAAGCCTGCGTTGACGCCCATCTCGCGCCACCTCTCGAGATCCATCCCAGCCGGGTTTAGCGTAGTCCTAACAGCGACCCTGGCACCCCTCTCGGCCAGGCCCTCTATGAATTCGAGGCCGGCGTCGCCGATGTTCTTGTAGGAGATCCCTGAGACGTGCGCCCACCTCACGGGGACGAGTCTCTCAGCGCCCAGCGCCTCGCCGACCTTTACGACAGCCTTCATGGCCAGCGCAACGGCTTCGCCGCGCGCCCCTTTCAGCAGGTCCTCCTCCTCCCGTGAAAGCTCCATGTATCAGGCCCCGGAGAGTATCCCCGCGGCAGGGTATATAAGGTGCGACGTAGCCGGGCATAGATAAAAAGAAGTATATATCTCAGCGATAATCTCTATTGTGGAGCGTCGCTGCGTGGCACTACTCCTACTACCGGCTATCCTCGCATCTATAGCCGCACCCTTCCTAGCGGGCGCCCCGGCGGGCACGGTCTCTCTAGTGTCATCATACAGGACTGTAGCCGGCATCGCATCAGTAGACCTGAGCCCCAACTCTAGCCTGCTGGTAGTAGCCGAGCGCGGAGGCCTTGTCACGGTATTCAACAGGACGATGTCGCCCCTGGTAAGCCGCAGATTCCCACATCCCAGCTATATTGAGGCCAAGTTCGTGAACGACACGCTTCTCGCGGTCATATGGTCTAGAGACAGCACCCATCTAAGCCTTGTAGACCTCAGAGACAGCTCTACGGTTGAGGTCCCGCTACTGGGCAACCCGGCGCCCCTCCTGGCCTCGCTTCCATGGAGGGACGGGAGGATACTCATGCTCTTCAAGAGAGCACTCCTACTTGTCGACCTCGAAAGAGGCGAGGTAGTCAGGGAGGGCGACGTGCCATTCGCCATAGTGAACACCGGCGTAACGCTATTCCCGATCAACGGCTCACGCCTCGCCCTGCTAGCCGTGATGACCAGGTGCCCCCTATGCCTGGAGAAAAACGAGAAGGTACTCATCATATTTACCCCGAGACTAAGCGTGGAGAGCAGTACAACGCTAAACCACGTCCTCGCCGCATACCCGCGTAGGAACGGCACCGAGATAATGGTAGTCAAGGACAACGGATACGCCGACATATACTACTCCTCGGCGCCGCCGAGGCTTAAGGAGGAGAACGCCGTGAAGATCTTCACACCCGGCCGGGAGAGCTTCGTAGCGGGCCCCGGCGTCATGCTCGTATACAGCTTCAGGTACGGCGAGGGAGTATACGCGAGGATAAGCCGCGCGGAGAGCCTGGCATGGCACAAGGCCTTCACGCCGCTCACCGGCGTCAAGCCTGTCGGTAAGACCCGGGCGGCGGTGTCCGCCACAGGCTTCTACGCGGTGCTGATACGCGGCATAGGGTACAACTACCTCATAGCCGGCAACCCGCTCCGCGGCATAGGGGGCACCGCAAAGCTCGCGGAGAACACTATGCTCGGCCCTGTGAGCGGCGACACCGTTGTCGTACACGACGGGGAGAACCTCTACATCTACTCGGCCACCACGCCGGAGGAGAGATACAGAGTGCTGATCCGCATCTACGGCGAGGGGGGCGAGGAGATCCCCTACGCGGAGCTCAGGGTAGACGGCAACGCCACCCAGTGCACCGGCGGCGTGTGCACCCTCGTGCTTAGGAGAGGCGTCTACACCGCGCTCGTCGAGGCGCCCGGCTATACTCCGAGAGAGGTCAGCATAAACGTCTCCGCCAACACGGCGGTAGAAGTCGTGCTCTATAAGCGGCTCTACAGGCTCTCCATCAGCGTCACTAACGAGAAGAACGAGGCGTGCAACGCCACGGTAGTTGTCCGCGACGAGAGGGGAGAGGAGGTCTACAGGGGTGTAGCCGGCGCCACAGCCCTACTCCCCGGGGGCAGCTACACAGTCGAGGCCTTCTGCGGCGACTCCTCCAACTCGACAAAGATAGTGCTGGAGCACAACGCTAGCGTCAACATCGTCGTCCCTACAGGCAAGTACAGGCTAACGGTGCGTCTACCAGAGGGGGTTACAGCGCACGTGCTCGTACTCAGCCTCGAGAACGGAGAAGCCGCCTACAACGGCACCGCGAGCGGAGTACTGGAGGTAACGCTTAGGGGCGGCAGGTACCTCGTCGAAGCCACCGCGCCGGGCTACATGGCCTACAGGAGGGAGATCCTGCTCACCAGAGACACCGAGCTCGACGTTACACTGGAAAAGATCAGTGGAAACCTCACGGCGGTTATATACGGCCTAAGGGGGTGCCCCCACTGCCGGGAGGTAAACGCCTCGCTACACGAGCTTATAGAGAACATAATCTTCAGGGAGATAAGCAACCCGGAGTATGCCGCCGAGTACGAACGCCTCTACCGCCTGCTCGGAGCCGGCGAGAAGGGGCTCGTTCCACTAACCCTCATCTTCCGCGGGGACAGGCTCATAATGGCCGCCGTCGGCGGGGACGGGGCAGAGTGGTGGCGCAGCATGCTGTCAAAGGCCACCGGCGAAAAGGTCCTACTCGTCGACGACGAAGGCAACATCAGGTACGTGGACGTTAACCAGAGCCTTATAAGAGAGATAGTACTCGGCCGGGCGCCCAGCCGGCCCGGAGCGGGCGGCGAGGCGCTGCTCCCACTAGTGATCTCTCTCGCCGCTGCCGACTCCGTGAACCCCTGTACCTTCCTAGTCTTCACGGCGCTCCTAGTGCTCACGATGCGCATCTCCGGGAAGAAGAGCATGGTGCTCGCGGCAGCCGCATTCATAGCCGCGATCTACGTGACGTACCTGCTGCTCGGCCTCGGCCTGCTAAAGGTCTTCGCCAGCCTACCCTGGCTGAAGTATGTCCTGGCGGCGCTCGCATTCGCCTTCGGTGCACACTCGCTATGGAGCATAAGGGGCGGCGAGTTCCACTCACCCGTTCCACAGCGCTGGAAGGAGATGATAGAGGAGTATCTCTCGAGGATAGCGAGGACTGGTAGCCCGCTCCTGGCCTTCGGCCTCGGAATGGTTATCAGCCTGACCCTGCTGCCCTGCAGCAGCGGCCCCTACCTCGTAGCCATGTACGCGCTCGCCAGGCTCCCCTTCTACGCCGCCCTCCTCTACCTCCTCCTGTACAACGCGATATTCGTGGCCCCTCTCATAGGGATCACGGCCCTAGTCGCCGTCGCCAGCAAGAAGGTTCGGGCCCTCATGAAGACGCGGACAAAGCTGCCGCGGTACTTCGAGGCGCTAGCAGGCATCCTGCTCATAGCCATCGGACTCTACGTGCTACTCTACATGTGAGGAGCAGGGGCATGCGCGTAGAGGGCTTGGAGGGGAAGAGGTGGTTTGCGGGCGACGGTATAGCCGAGGCTTCGCTGAGAGAACTGGGGAGACATAGGATACTGGCCCTCAGGGCTGGCGGCAGACAATACCTGATCCCCCTATCGACGTGCGTGTGCAATCCACGCTACAGGGTGGTGGTCGACAGCATAGAATACTGTGAAGCCGAGCTGTGCCGCGGCTTCATAGAGGATCTCTCGGAGAACACTATCCCAGGATTCACAATTACTGGCCGTGTACCGCGCCCATACGAGGATCCTAGGCCTCTGAGGGAGGACACGACTAACCCGCTGGTAGCGTATAGGGGGCTGCAGGGCAGGTATGTTCTCAAGGGATATAGGGAGGCTAGCCGGCACAACTATGAGCCATACTTCTACGAGCATCTCTCGGGTCGTGGAATCACGCCGGGCTTCAAGGCGTACTACCTCTATAACGGCTACCCCCTCGGCCTCTCCACCACCTATGTAGGCGGCGTGGACGGCGGAAAACCCTTCTACGAGTCCCTTTCCCGCCTCCTTTCCGGGGGAGGACTGCGCATCCCCCGGCGTGAAGGGGGACTGGCTACACAGAGCCTCGCAGCCTTCCACTCGGCTATGAGGAGGTGCCGCGGCTGGTGGTGCGGTAGCAGAGAGGCTAGCCCCGATGACGTGGAGGATTGGAGGCGCAGGATAGAATACTACTATAGCCACGTATCCGCGCGAGGTGTACGAGACAGGGTTGAGGAGGCGCTCGAAGGCATGGAGAGATTCATTGGGCACCGGGTGCAGAGGATACACCAGGACCTCCATCTCTCACAGTATCTCTATACAGGTGGCAGCTACCTTATAGTGGACTTTGAGGGCGAGCCTGGCAGGCCGGAGAGGTGGAGGGGCGCGCTCGAGCCACCGGTCAGGGATTTCGCGTCACTGCTGAGGAGCCTTTCGTACATAGCGTTCTTCGCGCTAAAGGAGAGGCTCGGCACGGGTTTCGATGAGACCGCGGAAGCCATCCTGAAAGGCGATGGAGACGCGGCCCTCGCAGCGTCCTGGAGCCGGCGCGTCGCTAGGCTGCTCGCAGAGGAGTATACTAGGAGCCTCAAAGCCAGGGGCTGGGACTGGCCTGGGAGCGTAGACGAGCTGCTAGTGCTGGCTGAGCCATGGTTCGTGGAGAGAGGGCTCTACGAGATATACTATGAGGAAATGTTCAGGGGGAGATATGCGGTCGCCGCCGCCTCCACGCTCGAAGCAAGGATACCATTATAAAAAAGTGGGGTTAGCCTGTATGCTTCGACGTTTTCACGCCGCGCGCCAGGATATAGGGAGTACGCGTGGGCACCCGCACCTCCCACCAGTATATGTCATGTACCTCGCTGCCTAGGGCTGCTATATTTTTCAGCAACCGCGGGAAGCTATCAGCTATCCGGAACTTCCGTGCAGCACCCGCGATTTCACCGTCCCTAATTATGAGTACCGCGTCCCTAGTTATCGTGGAGAAGACTCCCTCCACGTAGTTTTGCAGCCTAGTATACCAGTTGTTCGTGACGAGGAAGCCGTTGCCCGCCTCCTCCACGAGCTCGTCGAATGAATAGCTTCCCGGCTCAACTACTATGTTCCACGCACGCGGCATCAGGAGGCCCGCGTTCCCGGTGCTCTCGGCGCCCATTTTTGCGGCGGTCTTCGTGTTATGGAGCAGCGTCTTGAATACTCCTCTCTCTATTACCGGGTTCCTCCTGGTGGGGACACCCTCATCGTCGAATGAGCGGGAGCCTGGCAGGCCCGTCTCTCTAGCGTCATCGTATATCGTCACGGCATCCGAGGCTATCTTCTCTCCAGGCTTCTTCCCGGCAAACATGGATGTGCCCATAAGCACGGAGGCAGCAGACGCCATCCTTACTATATAGTTGAACAAGTCGCCGACGACCATCGGCGACAAGACGATGTTGTATTCACCCGGCTCAACATCCTCCTGGTGTCGTGAAAGCACGGCGTAATGGGCGGCAGTTTCAGCGACTCTCTCGACATTCTCCCTATTATAGCTCCTCGAGCCCAGAGACCACTGGCCTGAGCCCTCTCCGGCGAAGGCCCTGATATACGTCTCGATACTTGTGCCCTCCTCCGCGAGATCCACCCCAGTACTAGTCATGACCACCCTATACTCATGGGCGGCCTCAAACATCCCTGCAAAGCTGTCTATACGCTCCCTATTCGCGGCTTCAAACAACGCCTCCGAGGCAGGGGAAAGGTCGTAGACCAGGTCAACGACTTTGGAGTCGACGAGGCCTTGGAGCGGCTTCACCTCGCCGGGCTCCGGTAGAGGTGCATAGAGCATAGACTCGGAGACCTTCGGAGCAACCTTTCTCAGCTGCTCGAGCATGCCTATGATGTCCTCCAGTGACTGTACGGAACCGCCTGTAAACAATATGCGCCTGTCCTTGGCGACATAGATGTTCACGCTCCTCTCGCGCCAGCCCTGGATAACGCTAGGCTCACTATTAGCGTACTTCGCCATCGAGGCCTCACGGTAATGAAGCAGCGCGGCCGCCTCGTCGAACCCCATGCCCAGAGCCTTCTCGATAACCCTCTCCCCGACAGACCTCAGCTCGTCAATCACTGCCCGATCACCCTCAACACAATATTCCTGAGCCTAACATTGGGGCCGCCAAACCAGACAGGAACCCCCTGTGCCGGCTCCCCCTTCCCACAGGTCCCCGCGTAGAACTCGAGGTTCTTATCCACAGCGTCGATAGAGCTGTAGAACTTCCTCGTGGTAACCTCCAACACAGGGTTTCTCACAAGCCCCTTGAGCTCCCCGTCCTCCACCAAGTACGCTTCCAGTCCGCCATAGCGCTGGCTCCACCGCTCGTCGTCGATATTCCACTCCATATAGCTCTTAATGTACACGCCCTTCTTGACGTCCTCTAGGAGCTCCTCGAACTCCATGTCGCCCGGCTCCATGTACGTGTTAGACATCCTCACTATGGGCTCGCTCTCGAAGTTCATGGCGCGTGCAGCAGCATTACTATTGACGCCGAAAACATGGGCCGTCCACCTGTTATGCAGGAACTCGTTTATGACCCCCTCCTTGTACAGGTACCTCGGCCGTGCAGGTACACCCTCGTCGTCGTAGAGATAGAAACCGTTACTACCTGGGATCGTCGGGTCATCTATCACCGTGGCATACCGCGACCCTATACGCTGCCCGAGCGACTCAGGCTTTATGAAGCTCTTACCGGCCTGCGCCGCCTCTCTACCCAGTATCCTGTCCGCCTCACTTGGGTGGCCGCAGCTCTCGTGAACGGCTAGGCCGACCACCTCGCTTCCGAGGATTACGTCTACGGGCTCCCCCAGCGGCGGCTTTTTCGCCTCTAAGAGTATTCTCTCGTATATTTTTAAGGCCTCCGGGAGTTTCCCGAGGGGATCCCATACGTCGAGCCACTCGTAGCCACCGACAGCGCTGTAAGGGAGCCATTTCTGAACGGATCCCTTAGAGGGGAGGGTTACGACCACGTTATACATGAACGAGACTCTCGGAGTATAGCTCTTAACGAAAGCCCCGTCACTCGTAGCAAGTATCTTCTCCTCCACGCTTTCGCCTATAACGCTTACGAGAGCAGCCACCCTCGCCTCCTTAATAGAGCTGCTCACCGTTTTCCATAGATCCTGTAGGTACCTCGCCTTCTCCTCGTGGCCGAACTCATCGAAGCTCTTCTTCTGAACCACCTTATACGAGGCCCTGCCGAGCCTCTCATCGCTGAACTCTATCTTCTCCTTCATAAGCTCTGCATGCGCCCTTGCCTGCGACACCGCCTGGGAGATAATGTTGTCGAGGCCCTCCCTAGTGATTATATCTGTCGACGAAAAGCCCAGTGCGCCATCATAGACTACACGTACAGCTACGCCTTCCTCAAAGGAGGATCCAAGGCCTATGATTGCGCCGTTCCTAGTCGAGAGGGAGGATCCCCTCCTCGCGTGATAGCGCGCCTCAACATAGCTGGCGCCAAGCTCTAAGCCCTTCTCCACGGCATATAGCACAAGATCCTCCGTATCCCACGTCATCTACCTCACTTACATGGACATAGATGCATGGCAGGGTAATTTAACTCTCTCTAGTATTAGAACATAAAATCAAGGTATTGAAATAGTTAAAGTCATACCCTTGCCTGTATGCTACGCCTATACACTTCGAGCGCCATCTCAGCCGCGTTGTCCCACGTGAAGCGCCTCTCCACGCGTTCGATCGCGCTCTTCCTGATTATCTCGGCTGCATCCACCATGTCCTCCAGCATCGCCCTGAGCTTAGGCTCACCTATCTTAGGCAGGTACCGGTCGAGATCCCCGGTACGGGAAGCCTCCATGAAGGCCGCCATGTCCCTCAACGCGTCGGCCAGCTCGTACGGGTCGTCAGGCTTCACGTGGAGCCCCGTGCCCTCGAAGCCGTGCCTCCGTATGTCGAGGACTATCTCCTTGAGCCCGCCCACCGCGGACGCGACAACCGGGTTCCCGGTGACCATCGCCTCGAGCGCCATTATGCCGAAGGGCTCCCACCTCGACGGAGCCGCGAAGACGTCCGCCGAGAGGTGGGCCAGCCTGTATATCGAGGGCGCTATACCGAACACGACGCGGACGTTGTACGGATAGTTCTTAGCCGTCTCTGCTAGCATGCGCGCATACTCCTCGCCGCCCCAGACGGGGAGCACCAGGAACACAAACTTGGCGTTGCCGAGATCCTCCAGTACGCGTGGCACGGCCTCGACCATCAGGTCGATACCCTTCTGCCTGCTAAGCCTCCCAGTAGTTATGATAAGCGGGCCATCGGTCTCGAACGGCTCAACCTTACCGCTCGGCTTGAAGGGCGGCGCCAGCCACTCCCTAATCCTCTCGAATAGGGCTTTGTCGAGCTGCCTGGGCTCGGCTCCCGGCATGTTGCCCAACGCGTCTAAGAGGAAGTAGCGCCTAAGGTCATGCCTCGTATACCCCTCTTTCTTACCCGTGAAGCGGGCAAGCCTATCCCCGTGGCGGCGCAGCACCTCCTCGAGCGCATCCCTGTAGCGCCAGTCCGTGCCATTGTATATCACCCCGCTCTTCTCCTCCAGATCCCACCCCAGCCTGTTAAGTACACCGTCTCTATCCTCCCTGAGATACGTCCTACTCACAGTCACGAAGACATCAGCCTCTATCGCGCCAAGCCTCTCAGCTATGCCGCGGGCCATGCCCAAGGCCTCCTCGACAGTGACTTCGAGCTCCTTGCCTCCGAGCCTCACCCGGTGCCTGAAACCCCGGGGTATGCCCGCGTGCTCCAGCATCTCAAGCCCTATCCCCTTACCGACCAGGAGGTGTATGTGGTATACGAGGCCGGGGCGCCATCCCTCCTCCGCGAGCTCCACCCTCGACTTGAGGAGAGAGACTACGCTGTGCCAGTCGTGGAAGTGTATAACATCGGGCTTCGCGAGGCCTAGCTTCTGGTAGTTGAGGAGGAGCCAGCCGAGGGCCTTGGCCAGCAGCGCGACCTTGTCCATCATCGTGTCCTCGGCGTAGACGCGGGGGTCGTCGAGCGGGCCACCCGAGAAGAGGATGAACTTTACGCCGCGCCACTCACGGTAGCCGACAGCCACCTTTACGCCGTCGAGCTCGATTTCAAGCCTCTTCTCCTCGCCCCTGAGCCCCGCGGGGGCGTGGCTCGGCATGACTATTACCGCCTCCACGCCCTTCTTTACCAGGCTGGCCGCCAGGTTGGGGGGCACCTCGCCGAGCCCCCCAACCTTTACCACGGGTTTTGCCTCGAAGGTCAGCATCCATACACTCCTTATCTCAGCCACCTCCTACCACCCCAGCTTTATCTTAGTGGAGAAGGCCTCTCCAGGCCCGAGCTCCACGTCGTGGATAAACATTATCCCGAGGGCCTGGTACTCCTTCCTAAGCCCCTTCTCGGTCCTCGAGAGCGTCTCTATAGGCGCCACCCACAGCACGCCATGCTTCTCGTCTTCCACACGGACATCCCTGAAGGCGGGGGAGTGGAGCACCACGCTACGCGACCACGGGCTCTCATGGTGCTCGAGAACGCTACGGTTATACTCCCCGTCCACCGTGTACCACGGCTTCTCCTCACTCTCATAGCTTAGCCTAGGCGTAAGCGTCAGCTCCACCGCCATCCTCGGCTTCACCACAACGTTCTCCATGTTACGCCACCTATACTCCACCTCGAGCGCCGTGCCGTCCTGGGAGAAGCGGTAAGTCTTCACAAGCAGTATCCTCTTCGGGTTAGCGTGGTCGCTCCAGTCCCTCCCAGTGTACACCAGCCTCACATAGTTCCCGCCATAGTCCTCCACGATATAGCGGCCCAGTGCGAAGTCGCTCACATCTGCGAATGGAGTATTGTTAACCCAGTCCCATATGCCGGCGCCGGCGCGCCATATATGCTCCCTGAAGCTCACCCTCCTATACCAGTCAGGCCTATACCACGCCACGCCCGAGAGATATGGCTCCCCGTAACGGCTCATCGTATTCACCAGGTTGTACTCGTCGCCAGGCTCCTTTACATCCAGCTCGAAAAGCGTGCCGCCGTCCCCCGGCTTAATATAGTAGTTAGCCCTAGGCAGCTCCACCAAGACCTCCCTAGACCCGTCGAAGTCGAAGTCCAACTCCCTGACCCGCATACCGCCCCCCACGAGCCGGCGCTCCTCAGCCATCCTCTCAGCCCTGATCAAATGCTCGTACACAGCCTGCCTGAGATGCGCCAGATAGATCCCGCCGAAGAGCCCGTGCCAGTAGGCGTCGTTGCACTGCGCCAGACTGTATTCGAGCCAGGCCTCCCCGGGAGCATCGAGCTCCCCAAGCTTATCCTCCACGTATAGCATCTTCTTGTGCATGTTATTGCTCTCACGGTACTTGCGGATAAAGTTGGGGAAGTAGCCGCCGCTCCACTCCATCATCTTGTCGTAGCTCCCCGGATAGAGGTACACGGGGCCCCGGTAGCCGAACCTCCTGAGATACTCCGACGGCGTCACCAGCTCCACGTCCTCCGCACGCCTCAACATGTCGAGGAAGCGGCGGAGCCACGCCTCAGCCGGCGCCGGATCCCACCACTCGCCGAACTTCTCGGCGTCACTACCCCATAGGACATACTCCTCGCCGCGCTCCGACGCATAGCCCCTAAGGTAGTCGAACACCTCCTCCTGACTCCTCCACGGGAGAATATACCTTATAGGCCCGTCTATGAAGAACACGCCAGTACGCACACCCGAGTACTCGGTTATCTGCGCCCTATGCACATCACCCTTCCAGAGCCCAGCCCTGTAGCCCACCTCGTCGTCAAGCACCACATACTCGTAGCCGGCCTCAGCGAGAGCCGGCGGCAACGTAGGATCCCACACCCTCTCGGGAAGCCAGGCGCCACGAGGCTCCACGCCAAATACCTCCTCCACCAGCTCCCTACCCATCTTGAGCTGCCTCACCCTGTCCTCAGCCGGGAGTATCGGGAGCGCGGCCTCGCTAAACGCCCCCCCAAGGAGCTCGACAGGCTGCTCCCTCACATAGTCCACAAGCCTCGCCAGAAACTCGGGGTAGTACTCCCTCCAATACATGAGAAGAGGGCCGCTAAAGTGGAGCGTAAAGCGCATCCCAGGGAAATCCTCGAAGACGCGGAGCAGGAGCTCATAGGAGTTCCTCTGGATCCTGTCGAGGACGGGGCGGAGCTGGCCCAGCGGCTGGTGGAAGTGTATAACAAAGATAAACGACGTCTTCGGCATCCCCACCACTGTAGTAATTATTGTCGGAGATACCTAATAAGGAATAGCCGCACTCCCCCCAGAGGTATACGCCAGCCAACCAGGCAAGGCCCGGCCACAGAGAATAGCCGCCATACCCCCCACATCAGGCAACGCAAGATAGATGACGCGCTTCACACAGCTAACAGGCTTCCGGGGAATCCGGGAAGAAAACAGGCTCGAAAAATCGTCCAAAGATAAACCCCATGAAAACGGTCAACCCCTACTATTTTTACAAAAATATGCGGAAATGGAGCCCCGGCCGGGGTTCGAACCCGGGAACCTTCGCCTTACCAAGGCGACGCTTTCGGCCGTCTCAGGGCTGGCTACCGGCTGAGCTACCGGGGCTCGATTCATCTACTTCATGTGGCTAATTTATGTGTTTCCTCTGCTGTAGGTTTCGGCTGATTATGAGTGTTTATTAGTGCTGGCCGCTGTGGGGCGTTGTGGGTGGCTGTATTTTTGTCCCCTTGGGCATTGCTTCGATGATTGCTTCGAAGAGGGCGTCGTCTATCGCGTATGTTTTCTCCGGCTCCTTTGGTGTTGTGCCTGTGTTTGCGGGTACTGGTATGTTGTTCTGGGCTGCGGCTTTTATTATGGCGGTGTGCCTGAGGGTGGCGCTGACGTGCTGTAGTATGGTGTGGGCTTCTTTGGGGCTTGCTGTACCGTTTAGTATGCGGGATAGGTTTGCTAGTAGCATGTTTTTCTCGGTGGTGTTTATCTCGGCTTTCTCGATTATGTGGGCGAGTAGCTGGGCGCGGTGCTGTGCGAGTACTGTGGCTATGCTCTCATTGGCCTGGGATGTGGGTGAGGCGTAGCCGAGGAGCTTTAATGCTTCGCCGTAGATCCTCGTCGCGTCTAGGATATAGCGTAGTGCCTCCTCTGTATCGGTGTCGAGGAGGAGCCTGCTCTTGTTGAGGTATGTGTCGCCTAGGGATATGAGCTCGGCCGCTCTGGGTATTTCTACTCCTCTCTCCTGGAGTTGGCGGTATTTTGCCGTGGTGTAGGCCCGTAGCTTGAGGGCGTTTTCGTAGAGTATGTGTGTGCCCGTGCTGGTTGGTAGTGCCGCTGCGCTCGCTAGGAGTATGGCTGTGATCAGGGTTGGGAGTAGTGTATGCCTTGGCAGTGGTGACCACCGTGGATAGTGTGGCTGTTAGGGTTTATCAGGAATGCCCGTGTCATGTGCCGCTTAGTGTGTTAAAAGATGTGTGAAAAAATATTTTCCTTTTTTCCGGTGGATGATTTCTAGGGCTTGTCTCTCGGGCTGTGGCGGCTGTCCTGGTGTGTGGGTGGTATCGTGGGGGTGTGGCTTTCCGTGGGCTGGCTGTCGGCGTGGTGGACTGTGTGCGCGGCCATGTAGGCTGTCTCGAACATGTAGGTGTAGTTGTAGGGTGCAGTGTTGCTCGTGTTTATCCCCAGCGCCTTTGCAGCGTTTTCCACTCCTATACGTTTGAGCTCTCTCGTCATGTTCATGAGCATCTCCTGTAGAGTGTTGTTCGCCGCGTGTAGGCGTGTCATATTTGCTGTGTTTGAGGCGTTGTGCATGGCCATTACCCTCTCCATCATCTCGAGCCTCTTGGCTAGGAGCGCCGCGGAGCTGTTGGCGATGAGTGTCTGGTTGTAGGCCTGGTACCCGATGGCTTTTAGTGCCTCGCCGTAGGCGCGTATGGCCATTACTGCTAGTTTCATCGATAGGGCTGGGTCGCTGTCCAATAGCTCCTTGCTCTGGTTGAGGTAGGCGTCGGCCTCCACTGCGAGCATGTAGGCGTGGCTCTCAGGCGGTATGCCGGTGGAGTTCATCCTGTAGTATACGAGTGCCCTGAGTCTCTCGGCGTTGAGTATGAGTGCCTCTACACTTCCGGTGGGCGTGGCTGCCGCTAGCTGTATCATCGGTGCGAGCACTATTAGCGCCGCGATGGCGGCGGCGACCAGCTGTCCCGTCTTCATGCCGGCTCGCCTGCACCTGTGAGGGGGCGGATGTATAATTAGGAAGGCGGTGGTAGGCGTGTACGGTATGGTTTGGAAGGGGCGTGTCGCTTCCCGGAAGGCGCTGTGTGAAGGTTGTTTCCGGGTGGGGAAAGGGGCTTACCGTTGCCGGGCGGGATGCTGGAAGGTGGATGTAATCAATAAATCTGTGGCTTGTCTATAGGGACAAGGCATGTCGGAGCTAGGGATTACAGTGAAGAAGCGTGAGAGCTTCTCCGAGTGGTACTCCCAGGTGCTGCAGAAGGCGGAGCTCGTGGATCTGCGCTACAACGTGCAGGGCTTTATAGTGCATAGGCCCTGGCTCATGAGGATTATACGTGGCATCTATAGGCTCTTCGAGGAGGAGCTTGAGAGGACGGGGCATGAGCCCGTGCTCTTCCCGCTGGTTATACCTGAGGAGAACTTTGAGCGTGAGAAGGAGCACGTGGAGGGGTTTAAGCCTGAGGTTTTCTGGGTGACCGAGGCGGGCGACGAGAAGCTTGAGAGGAGGCTTGCGCTGAGGCCGACCTCTGAGACCGCGTTCTACTACATGTACTCGTACTGGATTAAGGGTTGGCGCGACCTGCCTCTAAAGCTCTACCAGAGTGTGAGCGTGTACAGGTATGAGAAAAACACGAGGCCCCTCATCAGGGGTAGGGAGTTCCTGTGGATAGAGGCGCACGACGCGTTCGCGACGAGGGAGGAGGCGCTCAGGCAGATAGAGGAGGACATGGAGAACTCGCGGCGGGTGATATGGGAGAAGCTGGGGCTACCGTTCCTGTTCCTCAGGAGGCCTCCCTGGGACAAGTTCATGGGCGCGGAGGACACCTATGCCGCTGACACGCTGATGCCTGATGGGAGGGTGCTCCAGATATCTTCGACGCATGACCTTGGCCAGAGGTTTGCCAGGGCGTTTAACGTGGTGTTCCTGGACCGCGACGGCGAGAAGAAGTATGTCTGGCAGACCTGCTATGGGCCGGGGGTGTGGAGGATAGCTGCCGCGCTTATAGCTGTTCACGGCGACGACAAGGGGCTTGTGCTGCCCTTCAGCGTCGCCCCCCTGCATGTGGTGATAGTGCCTATAGTGTACAAGAAGAGGGACAGGGAGGCGATAATGGGGAAGGCCGCCAGGATCAAGGAGAAGTTGGAGGAGGCGGGCTACCGAGTCCACATAGACGACAGGGAGGAGCGGACGCCGGGGTGGAAGTTTAATGACTGGGAGCTCCGCGGTGTCCCTGTGCGCCTAGAGATAGGTAGGCGTGAGGCCGAGGGGGGCTATGTCACGCTGTATAGGCGGGACACGGGGGAGAAGGAGCGTGTCGCCGACGGGGAGCTTGTAGGGAGGATTAGGAGGCTTGAAGGAGAGTTCCTCGCGAACCTGCAGGAGAGGGCTAGGAGGTTCTTCGAGGAGAATATAGTTGAGGCTAAGACTAGGGAGGAGGTGGAGGAGGCGCTGCGTGAGAGGAAGATCGTGAAGATGCCGTTCTGTGGCAGGGAGGAGTGCGCGGATGATATGAAGGAGGCGACTGACGGCGGGAAGGTTCGTGGGACTCCCTTGGACCTCGTGGAGGGCGAGTATGGGCGGTGTGCCTGGTGCGGCAGGCCGGCAAGGCAGATAGTGTATGTGGCTAAGAGCTACTAGGAGTTGTGAGTACTAAATTTTTAGGTGCACCAGGCTATTACTCTATGAGATGGAGTTTGACCTGTCCTTCGACTACATACACGCTGAGAGGCTCACGGAGAACATAAGCGACAAGGTTAACATGAACATACAGCTATCATTCCCCTCTTCGCCGCCAAAGGTGGAGGATGGGAAGCTAGAGGCCAGGTTTATCGTCAATATAACCTCCCAGCCCCCACTCCTCGCCCTCACGCTGAAGGGCGTCCTGCGGATGACTGGTAGCAGGGAGGAGGTGGAGGAGGCTAGGAAGAGGCTTGAGTCCGGCGAGACCGATCCAGCGCTCTTCCACCTGCTCGCATCCTATATAATATTCGAGACCGCGCTCCTTGCGAAGGAGCTGGGGCTGCCGCCGGCCATCCCGCTGCTGCCAACACACATGGGCGGCGAGCCAGGGTTTAACCCGGTGTGAGTGGTCCACGTGACGATAAGCGTCCACGTCATATACGGTGGAGGATGCGGCGACGCGGAGCTTAGCGTTACCCCCTCCTGCGGCAATAGGCCGTATATCGCCGCGCCGGAATGGATCCTCGTGGAGGCCCTAGCGGCAGACGGGCTGGTTAGGAACCCGGGCAGGCTCGGCCTCCTCCTCAGGGGGGCTAGGGGCCCCTTCACGGTTCTGAAGGCGGCGGCAGTGGAGCCGGGGGACTGGGAGCCTCTGCTCTGGGTTTCAGCCTACACGTCCGACAAGCCTGTGGGCGGGTGCGCGGCGCTGCTGCCCTTCGCACCCTCGACGTCGTCGCTTTCAGTGCTCGGCCATAGGAGCGCGTGTGTGGACGCGTATCTCATACCGTCGGGGTTTCTCGACAAGCTGATATACGCTGCCGGCGGGAGCGGTGTCGAGGATCTCTATCTCCTCAACCCGCAGCCTACGTGGCTGTTCTCCGATGCCAGGCTCCGCGGCCCCCTGGCCAGGCATAGGGCGAGGAGCATGTCGCTGCCACGCTTCGTGGTTAGCAGGGTGGGGGAGACAGTGGCCTTCGACGAGGTGGATGACCTGCTAGCCGGCTCTCCCCTGGAGGTTTCTCTCCCGAAGCCCGGGTCTCCGGGCGACCTGCTCGCCGCGGCGTTCCCCGGCTTAGACGAGGTGGCCTATACGCTGCTAGAGGGAGTTGAGGAGTCGGGGTATGTGCTCAGCTATAGGGCGTTCCTCGAGATGGCTAGCCAGATTGGGGGCGACGAGGGGTATAGGGTGGGGCAGCGCCTCGTGCTATACGGTTACCTCTCCGTTAGGCAGGCACAGGTGGTCCCCACCGGCAAGGGGATGTACGTGCTTACCGAGCAGAGGAGGTAGGGTGTAGCTGTTAGAGGAAAAAGAGGAGGAAGGGGAGTATGCCCGCTACTAGTGTCGCCGCGGCGCAGAGCACCACCGCTCTCTCCAGGCTCGGCCCCACCGTGTAGCTCCCCTGCCCCTCCTCGAAGTATACTGCCTTGATGGCCCTAGCGTAGTAGGCGGCGGCTATGCCCGTGTTTATCAGCGCGGCTGCTGTGAGCCAGGGGGCCGGCGCCACGACCGAGAGGAACAGGTAGAGCTTGCCCCAGAATCCGGCTAGCGGCGGCATGCCCATTAGGCTGAATATGAGTAGCGCGAAGGATGCGGCCAGGGCGGGGCTCTCGGCGTAGAGGCCTGCCAGTCTACTGAGCTTCGCGGGCGGCTCGCCCCTACCCCTGATGGCGCTAGCTGTGAGGAAGGTGCCTGTCTTGGCGAAGGCGTAGGCTGCCAGCTGGAAGGCGAGGCCGTAGTAGACCCACTCCATGTTTACGCCGGGCACGGCTGAGAGGGCTGCCACGCCTACGAGGAGGTAGCCGGCCTGTGCTATGCTGCTGTAGGCTAGGAGCCTCTGGAGCTCGTCCTGGAGGAGGGCCGCTATGTTGCCGTAGGTCATGGTTGCTATCGCGAAGAGGGCGAGCACGAGTAGCCAGGTGGAGCCGAGGGGCGCGGCTATGATCTTGGCCGCCCTGTAGATAGCCAGTATCCCCGCTATCTTTGCGAGGGAGGATATGTAGGCTATGGGCACGGGGTCCGCGTCGCCGTAGGTGTCTGGGAGCCAGCCGTGGAAGGGGAAGACCCCCATCTTGAAGCCTATTGCCGCCGCTAGGAAGAGGAGGGCGGATACCAGGATGTTGGGGAAGGTTATTCTCGCCTCAACGAAGTGTAGCGAGCCCGAGACGAAGAGCATTATGCCGAAGCTGAGGAAGAGGAGTGTCGAGGAGGCGGAGCCCATGATCGCGTACTTGACGGCCGAGGCTACGGAGTATTTATCCTTCGGCAACGCGACGAGAGCGAAGGAGGCCACCGAGAACAGTATCCAGGAGGCCATGAGCAGCGTCACCGAGTTGGATACGGCTATGCCGGCTACGCCGAGCACCGCTAGTAGAGCCACGCTATAGTAGCCCGAGGGATCCGGGTACGCGCCTACGGCGTCGATGCTGCCGTGCACAGCCAGTAGCGTGTCAAGCACGCCGATGAAGAGTATGGCCATCGAGAACGGGTCTATCTCCGCCTCGCCGCCGAATAGCTGGGCACCCGGCGTGGTGGCCGCCAGAAGGAGGGCTAGGGCTCCGGCGGCGGCGAGCGCCGCCTGGGCGAGCATCCAGGCCTCGCGGTGCCTCCTGAGGAAGGGTATTATGAGGAGCGGCGCACCGAGCACTACCACTATAGCCAGGAATGCCTCCCCGGTCATGGCGCACACCTCGACAGTATACAGGCTATTATCACGAGGATTGATATCCCGATCCACATGTAGGCTATGTAGTGTGACAGCCGGCCTGTCTGCAGGCTCTCGAAGGCCGCCCAGGCCCTCTCGAAGGCCTCTACCAGCCGCCTATGTAGTAGCCCGTCCCACGTCTTCTCGACCACGTCCGAGGCCAGCGTCATGAGCCCCTCGATGACGCGCGGTATGAGTCTGTGGTAGAACCCGTCGACCAGTAGGTCGTTGACATACCTCCTCAGGAGCTCGGCGGCGCGGGCGAACCCGTCTACGAACACGATATAGTAGATGCTGTTGATGTACCAGCGGTCGTAGAGGAAGGCGTGGAGCGCGCGTAACGCGCCGCTACGCTCGACTAGACGGTACGGCGACGCGCGCTTCACTGCGTAGAGGTAGACTGTCGCCAGCAGCGCGGTGAGCGCCAATAGCAGTGTAGCCTCAGGCACCAGGGGGGCCTCGAGGTGGGGCGCAAGGTGCACCTCCAGTTCGCCGACGCCGATGCTATGGGCCAGCGTCTCCTCCAGCGTCGGGGCTATGGCGGGCCAGGCGAGGCCTAGGAGGAGGCTCGCCACGCCCAGGAGCAGGTAAGGCGCCCACATGTAGGGCCGCGGCTCGTGCGGCTCTTCTACATGCCAGTGCCTCTCGCCGAAGAATACCCTCGAGAAGGCTCTCGCGATGTAGGCTGCTGTGAGCCCGGCCGTGACCCAGGAGAGGGCTGCCGGCAGCCAGAGGGCGCCCTTGAAGGAGAGGTGTATTATCTCGTCCTTGGTCCAGTAGCCCATGAAGGGTGGCAGGCCGGCAAGGCTCAGGGAGGCGAGTATGAAGGCTACCGCGGTTATCTTCATCTTCTCCCACAGGCCCCCCATGTCGTCTATGAAGCGGGAGTGGACGGCGTGTATGACGGCGCCCGCCGCGAGGAAGAGCGTCGCCTTGAAGATCGCGTGGCTGGCCAGGTGCGCGAAGCCCGTGTACATGCCTCCTATGCCGCCCTCAACTAACGTGCCAGCCGCCGCCCCGAGGAACATGTATCCGAGCTGGCTCGCGGTGGAGAATGCGAGTATGAGCTTTAGCTCCCTGCTCACGAGGGCCATCGTCGCCAGCATGAAGGCGGTGAACCCGCCTATGAGGGCCATCCACTGGAGGAATGCTGCTATGGCGTGCGCGCCTCCCGGCGTCGCCGTGTCGAGCACGTAGGCGGCGGCCACGAGGAATGGGGCGAAGCGTAGGAAGAAGTACACGCCAGCCTTGACCATTGTAGCCGCGTGTATGAGGGCGCTCACCGATGTTGGGCCGGTCATAGCTGTGACGAGCCACTCGTGGAAGGGGAACTGAGCACTCTTCGCCATCGCGCCTAGGAAGAGCATCCATAGGAAGAAGAGTAGGACGCCGCTCCTGGCTAGGGTGGTGGCCCACTCGCCGCCAGCGATCGCGGCGAACATTGTCGACCCAGCCACTATGTGGAGGGTCGCTATGCCGACTATCAAGCCGACGTCGCCAAGCCTGGTGAAGACCAGTGCCCTGAGGCCCGAGTGGCTGGGCTCGAACCACATCTGCTTGCCGAGCGCTCTTCTACCGGGGTCTCCGACCCAGTGCTCCTCCTCGTCGCTGAACCAGTGCCCTATCAGGCTGTAGCTGGCCAGGCCTGTGCCCTCCCACCCTATGAACATGGTGAGAAGGTTGTCGGAGAGCACGAGGAGCATCATGCTGCCGACGAAGAACGTGAAGAACAGCCAGTACCTCGTCTGGCCCTCCTCGTGTCTCATATAGTCGTAGCTATAGACTGCTATGAGGAAGCTGAGCCACGAGACGACGAGCGCCATGAGGGAGGATAGGCCGTCGAAGTAGACGCCCACGTCGACGGAGAGCGACGGCACCCACTCGACCGTCCACCTTATCGCCTCCCCCGTCTCCACTACGTGCCAGGCAGCCAGTGTGGAGGCCAGCGCAGCCACGAGTATGGAGGCTACCGCGACCGCTGACTTGGCCTTCCATCCCCTGTCCTTCAGGAGTATGAGCAGGGCCGTCCCTATGTAGGGGGCGAGCCAGGCGAGTATTAGCGGCTCCACCTCCTAGACACCTCCTAGTATCGCGCCTATCTGAGATACCAGCGGGTCTATGAGCGGGGACGCGAGCATGAAGGTGGCTATGCCTATCGCCGCGAGCACTATGAGAGGCGCCCAGTAGCTCTTCGGGGCCTCGCGGGCCTCCCTGAGGGCCTCGCGCAGCGGGCCGTAGAATACCCTCTTCATCGTGAGGAAGGCGTAGGCCGTCGACAGCCCTATGCCGAGGAGCAGCGCCAGCGTCACACCGATATACCACGCCGCGCCGCCTGCGAGCGCCTTCTCTACGGCCCCCCTGACGATCAAGTACTCGCTCCATATACCCACTGTGGGCGGTATGCCGGTGATGTGCATGAAGCCGAGCAGCGCCAGCGCGGCCGTGTAGGGCATCTTCGCGGCCAGGCCTCCCATCTTGGTTATGTCCCTGAGGCCGTGGAGGTTGGCTATGAGTATGCCGGCCACGGCGAAGAGTATCGCCTTACCGAGCGCGTGCACCATGTAGTGGAGCATCGCGCCCGCCACGCCGAAGACTGATAGAGATGCCAGGCCCAGCAGCATGTACCCCATCTGGGAGACGCTGCTGTAGGCTAGGAGACGCTTGAAGTCTGTCTGGCTGAGCGCCATGAGCCCTCCGTATATCATGGTCGCCAGCGCCCATATGTAGAGGAAGCCGCTGAACCCGGCGAAGGTCTCGGGGAAGAGGACGTAGACTATGCGGTACATCATCACGCCGCCTATGCCTATCAGGTTGGGGCTGAGCAGCGCCGAAATCGGCGTCGGCGCCTCGGCGTGCGCGTAGGGCAGCCATATGTGCAGGCCGAGGACCGCCATCTTCACCGCTAACCCTGCCACGAGCAGGGCTGCAGCCGTGGCCGCCAGCGGCCCAAGCTCCTCGCCGAGCCCTAGGAGGAAGCCCTCCTTAAGCGATATGAAGTCGAAGCCGATGGTGCTTCCCGCCGTCAGGGCTCCTATGAGGAAGAGCAGGGCGCCCACGTGCGTCCAGATGAGGTAGAGTATCGCTATCTTCACCCTGTCGCCGTAGCCGTAGAACGCTATCAGGAGGAAGCTTGGCACCAGTGTAAGCTCGAGGAAGAGGTAGAACTCTATGGTGTTGGTAGCCATGACCGTACCTATCATCGCGAGGGCGAAGAGCGTGTATAGGAAGTAGTACGTGCCCCAGCCGGGGAAGCGCGCGCCCTCCTCCTCCAGCTCGTGGAAGCGGTGCTCCATGTACGGCCTGCTATAGAGGGCTATCACAGCCGTCACCACCGCCACCGAGAAGGCCGCGAGGAACACCATCGAGTCTATGACGAGGGCGAAGCAGCCGAGGCCGTCGACGTGGAAGGCCACGGGGTCTGCGGCCAGCCCCCCGGCGCCGTACGCCAGGTAGGCATACAGTATCAGTAGGGCCGACGCGGCCAGCGACGCCGAGTTCACCAGTGACAGCGTTCTCGGAGAGGACTTCCTAGCCGCTATGCTGGCTAGGGCCGCGGCTAGGGGCAGTAGCAGGGACGCCCACAGGAGGGGCGTATCCATAACCATTGGCTGTACTCCCGTCAGGGCTCATCACCTCCTAAACGTGACAACTTAGTTACATCCACCGTCCCGATCTTCCGGTAGAGCAGGACTATTATCGGGACGATGACTCCCACCTCGGAGCCTGTGAGGGCTATTATAAAAATCGCCAGGATGGGGCCATTCAGAGGCGCATAAATGGTTGAGAGTGCCAGGAACAGCAGTAGCTCCGCGTTAAACATTATCTCGAGCGAGATGAGCTTGCGCGTAGCGCTCTTATGCACTATGGCGCCCAGCGCGCCTATGCCGAAGAGCACCGCCGATACACCTAGCAGGAACACGGCCTCCACTACTCCTCACCCTTACGGGAAGCTATCAGCATCCCCTCTATCATGACCGACGCCAGCGCAAATGCCAGGAAGACTAGGCTTAGCACGTGCCTCGAGAAGAGCTCGCCGCCGACGTCCCCCAGGCTCAGTGAGACGGCCTTCAGCTCCCCGCTCGACAGGGCGTACATTGAGAGGAAGTAGGAGGCGGCTATCAGCACTGCGGTCGCCGAGGCCGTCGCTAGCAACCGCTTCTCCCATCCCACCCCTCTGCCTATGAGGAGGACGCTGAAGACAACGAAGGTCACGGTGGCGCCCACGTATACGAGGATGTGGAACACTGAGAGTATGCCGTACCCGAGGAGCGCTATGAGCGCCGCGACGCCCAGGCCCACGAGTCCTAGGGACAAGGCGGAGTATACGTCCTCCTTCGACACCAGCGCCACCACCGCGGCCAGCACCGTGAAGACGGCGGCCGCCACTATGTAGAGGGTGTACGGGCTACTCGGGTACATGCACCAACCCCCTCTCCTCGTCGAACACGACTTTTAGCCTCTTGGCACCCTCCTTCTCCGCCGGGGAAACCCACTCCTCCACGAACCTCTCAGGCGGATAGACCATCTCCTCCAGGCTCTCGTAGGCCACATCGTGGACGTTGGTGAAGCTTAGCGCGTTCGTCGGGCATATGTCGACGCAGTAGCCGCAGAATATGCAGCGCTGATAGTTTATCCCGGGTCTCGCCTTCTTCTCCCCCTTCTTCTTGTACATCTTCATCGCATCGGCGGGGCATATCATCGCGCAGAGGCTACAGCTTATGCACTTGTCCCAGTCATAGTGTATCATGCCGCGGTAACGCTCCCCCAGGCCTATCGTCTCCTCCGGGTAGTAGACGGTGATACGGTTCGGCTTCACGAGGTATTTAAGCCCGGTCGCCACAGCCTCTACGTGCTCCCTTAGACCAACCTTCCTCCTAGACAACACCTATCACCCTCAACACTACTGCGAAAAACACGGAGAGCAGGGACAGGGGGAACAGCCTCCTCCAGCCTAACCGTAGGGCCTGGTCGAGCCTGTATCTCCCGTACACAGAGCGGAGAAACACTATGAAGACCATCAGCAGGTAGGCCTTCGCGAAGAGCATGACGCCGCCCAGGGCTGGGTATATGTCGTGCAGGAAGGGGATCAGCGGCTCCCAGCCGGAGAGATACATGAGAGTGAATGCCAGCGTAAAGCCGTAGAGCTGGACGTAGCCTATACCCATGGTTAACCCGAAGGCTATCCCCGAGTACTCGGTGAAGGGGCCGGCGACTATCTCCTGCTCCCCCTCTACTATGTCGAAGGGCAGCTTTCCGGCGCTCATGAGCATCGCCACGAAGAAGACAGCGGCGGAGAGCGGGTTCACGAGGATGCCCGGCACGCCCTGGGCCTCCACCATCTCCGCGAAGTCTAGCGTCCCGTACGTTATGGCCATCGCCAGCGCGGCGGTGAAAAGCGCGGCCTCGTAGGCTATCGTCATGTAGGCCTCCCTTATGCCCCCCTGGATGGAGAACTTGTTGTTTGAGCCCCAGGCCATCGCTATAATCGTCAGAGGTATTACCGTGTTCAAGCCGAGGAAGACTGGCATGCTGTAGGGTACGCTGTAGGGTATGAAGTCGGGGGCAACAGGTATGAAAGCGAAGGGAAGTATCGCGAACGTCATGGCCACTACGGGGGCTGCCACGAAGGGTAGCTTATCGACGGTCTCGGGGATTATGAACTCCTGGAAGAAGAATCGTAGCCCGTCGGCGAGCATCTGTATGGCCCCGCCGAGAGGCTTTAGCACGTAGAGCGGGCCGACCCTCATCTGGACGCGCGCAGCTATCTTACGCTCAACCCAGATAATCGTTAGCAGCACAAGTAGTACAGTTACCAGTCCTGGGAACACCACAGGCCCGAAGAACTGCGGAGAAAACACTATCTCCAATATCTCCCCCACCACATCCATCCCCATCACCTATCCGACTCCGGCGGGAAGTAGTCGAGGCTACCGTATATCGCCGGGAAGTCCATGAACCTGTGCCCCGGCGGAAGATACCTGAAGAGCACGACGTTCCTGAAGGAGGGGGTCACCACCCGTACACGGTACGGCTTCTTGCTCCCATCGCTCACTACATGGTAGAATATCTCGCCGTGCCCCATCTCGGCCCTGGCCACGGCCTCCCCCTCAGGGATCTTAAGGTTAGCGAATATCCCGGGGAACTTTATCCTGCCCTCCTTCAGGGCGGGCTCCCTAAGCTTAGGCGGTATCAGGCGCAGATACTTCTCGGCCAGTATAGGCCCCTCGGGGATCCTCTCGAGCACCTGCTCTATTATACGCATACTCTGCCTGATCTCCTCCCCCCTGAGCAGAAGCCTGGCCATGGCGTCCCCCTCCTCCGCCGTCGGCACCACGAAGTCCAGCTCGTCGTACACCCCGTAGTCGCCTAGCAGCCTCGCATCATACCTCACGCCGCTGGCCCTCAGGTTGGGTCCAACCACTCCGAGCCGGCGCGCCTCATGGCTCTTGAGGACGCCGACGCCCTCATACCTGGCCCTTACCTGCGGGTTGTCGAAGAATATCTTCCTGTACTCCTCGAGCCTCCTCCTCATGTACCTTATAGCCTTACGCGCCTTCTCGGCGAAGCCCTGGGGCAGGTCGCGCCTAACGCCGCCGGGGATGCTGTACGCATGCGTAAGCCTGGCGCCGGTCAGCTCCTCCGCCAGCTGGATCCAGACCTCCCTGTCCCCGAAGCACCACATGAACATCGTGGAGTGATTCACGAAGATCCCTGAGAGCCCCATACCGTAGAGGTGGCTCGCGATCCTGTTCATCTCCGAGAGGAGTGTACGCAGGTACCTTGCACGGGGCGGCGGCTCGACGCCGAGAAGCTTTTCGAGCGCCCTGACATAGCCTATCGTCACGTTCTGGCTGTCAATGATCGTCATCCTTTCGAAGAGCGGTATCGCCTTCAGCGCCTCCTTCGTCTCGGCAAGCTTCTCCATGGTCCTGTGAACCCACCCTATATCGGGGTCTACCCCGACTATCACGTCGCCCTGCAACCTCACTATGAAGCGCATATGGCCGGACGCGGGGTGCTGCGGCCCTATGAATACCTCGTAGACACTCTCGTCGCCCTCCCTGGAAAGCAGCCTAGCCTTCATCACGCTACTCGACAACTACGAACACCCCCTCAGTCGCAACCTTATAGTCCTTCCTTAGAGGCGGGGGCCCCTCCCAGTCGGGAGGCATGAGCAGCCTCCTGAGCTCCGGGTGCCCCTCGAACACCACCCCCATGAGATCCCACGTCTCCCTCTCCAGGAAGAGGGCGTTCGGCCACACATCGATAAGAGAGGGCACCCGCGGCTCGCCACGCGGCACCCTAACCCGGATCTCCGCGAGCTTGCCCCACAGCTCCTCGGAGTAGCTTTCGGCGTGGTACACAACCTCTATGACGTCCTCCCCCGGCCTGTCGATCCCCTCGACAGAGGCCAGGTGGTCATAGCCCTCCTCCACGAGGAGCTCGGCTACCTCCCTGAGAGCATGCGGCTCGACAGCCACGGAGACTACGTCGCCACGATCCACAGGCTCCAAGCCCTTCTCCTCCAGCCTCCTTAGTAAATCCTCGACGCTCACCGCGTCCCACCCCTCTTTACCTTCTCGTGGAGCATCACTATAGCCCTGGCCACCGCCTCCGGCCTCGGCGGGCATCCCGGTATGAAGTACTCGATGGGGAAGAGCTCGTGCGGCCTGACTATGTTGTAGCTGTTGTGGAATATGCCCCCGTCCAGCGCGCACGCCCCCATGGCTACGACATACTTGGGCGAGGGCATCTGCTGGTAGACTATCTGGGCGGCACGGGCCATCTTCCGCGTGAGCGTGCCCTCTATCAGTAGGAGGTTAGTCTGCCTAGGCGAGTTAAACGGCAGGAACCCGTAGCGCTCCATGTCGAACCTCGGGGCGGAGACCGCGGCGAACTCGGCGCCGCAGCACGAGGTCGTGAAGTGAACGGGCCACAGGCTGAAGCTTATAGCCCAGTCCCTAAAGCTCCTTATAGGCGTCTTCTCGACGAGCCACTTTGCCGCCTTCTTCGAGCTCTCCTCGAGCCGCCCTAGAAACGCCATCCCCGTGAACGGGCAGAACACATCCACCACCTCTAACCCCAGAACTCTATACGGTCGGCGAGGCGCACCGCGTATAGTAGAGCGGGCCCGTAGACCGCCAGTAGAAGCGCGAGAACCCAGAGCATGGTTAGGGGAGACATGTAGGGTATGAAGTATAGTATTACGAAGATGGGCTCCACGGCTAGGTAGATGATTATATAGCCGTAATACTGGTAGGGGAGCCTCTTCTTCGCCTCGCCGCTGGGCGGGTTCCCGGCCTCGTAGCGCTTCCTCTTATACGGCTCCTCGGGCCCCCCGGTTATCAGCTTGACTATTACTAGCGTGAGACCTATGCCGAGCAGGCCGAGAAGCAGTACCGTGAAGAGCGTGGTAGCCTGGTCTAACATGACGTCCCAGGCTGTGAATGGGAGCGACACTTATTTTTGGTTTATATAAAAAAGTTTACATATTGGTTTTATACCACCCCGCGAGCGACAGCGACGCCCCATACCGTCTCGCCGGCTCACGCAGCGTAACCTGGAGGTCAGGGTCTACGACACTAGAGTGGACAGCGACCATGCCCTGGGCTATGCAGCCTTGAAGGCATGAGTACCCGGGGCGAAGCCGTCGATATACGCTATGCATCTATGTCTAATTAAAAATGATTTATAATGTGGATGAATTAGAGGCTAGACAAAGGATATAACCTGTCATTATAGCGATACATGAGTGCCATGAGAAAGGTAGATGTTCTCATAATAGGGGGCGGCCCCTCAGGGATAGTGACCGCGATCACGGGCAAGAACTACTATCCGGACAAGAGCTTCCTTCTCGTGAGGAGGGAGTCGGAGGTATTGATCCCGTGCGCGATACCCTACATTTTCTCATCGCTGAGAAGCCTTGACGAGAACCTGATCTCAGATAAATCCCTAGTAGAGAATGATATAGAGATACTCGTAGACGATGTAGTCGATCTAGATCTGAAGGAGAAGAAGGCGTATACAGGGGGCGGAGAGGAGATCTTGTTCGGCAAACTCGTACTGGCGACGGGGAGCAGGCCGAAGATACCCCGCTGGCTCAAGGGCACAGACCTCGACGGCGTCTACGTGATCAAGAAGGAGCGGCCATACCTGGAGCAGCTAAAGAGCAGGATAAAGGAGGCTAGCCATGTGGTTGTAGTCGGCGCCGGCTTCATAGGGGTAGAGGTCACCGACGACCTGACCCGTATGGGCAAGAGCGTCACCATAGTAGAGAAGCTGCCAACGGTGCTTCCAATGGCGTTCGACGAGGAGTTCTCACGCGAAGCGGAGAAGATACTGCGTTCCCGGGGCGTCAACGTGATCACGGGGCGCGGCATAAAGGAGATCTACGGCTCCGGCCGCGTAGAGGGCATCGTGCTCGAGGATGGGGAGAGGATCGAGGCCGACGCGGTTATACTGGCAATGGGCTACAGGCCGAACGTCGAGCTGGCGGAGAAGGCCGGCCTCAAGATAGGGGAGAGCGGCGCGATAGTCGTCGACGCCTACATGCGGACCAGCGCCCCCGACGTCTTCGCCGTCGGCGACTGCGTGGAGAAGCGGCACTTCCTCACGGGGAAGCCCATGGCGCTCATGCTGGCCTCCATAGCTGTCTCCGAGGCACGCGTAGCGGGCATGAACCTCTTCCAGCTTAGGGGTAGGCCGCACCTCGGCGTGATAGGCATATTCTCGACCGTGGTCGGCGGCGTCGGCTTCGGCACAGCCGGTGTCACTGAGAAATTCGCCAGGAGCGAGGGCATAGATATCGTCACCGGCACCTACGAGACCGTAGACAAGCATCCCGGGAAGCTTCCTGACGCGCATAGGCTCGTCGTGAAGCTTATAGCGGACAGGGAGACGGGTATAATCATCGGCGGCCAGGTCATGGGTGGGCCAAGTGCCGGCGAGCTAACCAACCTCATAGGTTTCGCCATCCAGGGTAAGCTTACAGTACAGGAGGTCTTCGGGCTCCAGGTGGGCACGCACCCGCTTCTCACAGCCTCGCCGGTCGTATATCCTATAATACTCGCCGCCGACAAGATAAAGAGAGAACTGCACTAAAGCTTCTTTTTAACATGTTCCTACTCCAACTCTTTTAATTATCTCCCTGCATATTAGGCCGGAGATAAGCGATCCCGCAATAACGTCTACAGCGGCAAGTGCCGTGAATACACTGTTCTGCACGAACTTGAATGCTGGCAGGCCGAAGACTACAAAAGACGCAACGATCACGGCCCACATAAAGGCTGTGTGCACGCCTCCTAGTATCAGGGCTCGCCTACCTTTAGGTAGAAGGGGCCAGAGAGCATCGTCTACAAGCCCTGTTACGAGGGCGGGGATGAGCTTATGGAGGCCTGGCGCAAACCCTATGGCTGGCGTCGGCGCTAGGAGGAAGGCCCATGTCGTGAGTGTCAGAGTGGCACCTAGGCGCGCGCCAAGCATTAGAACAGTGGCGACTATTGCCGCCGAGACGGGTATTATCAATACGCCGCCGGGAAGGTGTGTGGCCGCGGCCCACTGGGGGCCGAGTAGGAAAGTTATGACGGCTAACAGTGCACCCATCACCGCTGCGAGGGTCAACGTCTTAGCGTCTATCACAGAGTATTACGATACTACCAAAAAATAATATCTTTAACCTTTAGTGGTGGTGCACATGGCTTCTCCAGTGGGCGGGAGGCGCCAGGTTGTAGAAGGCCCGCTCCACAACCTCGCTGAGCGCCGGGTGTATATGCATGCCCCTGAAGATTGGCGCAGCGCTGCCGTCCTCCGTGTACATTAGGTTGACAACCTCCTGGATGAGTATGCTTGCCTGTGGCCCCACGATATGGGCCCCGAGGATTCTGTAGCTCTCATCCTCCACTATGACCTTCACGAAGTAGTCGTCGTCCGCCATCATGGCCTCGCCCTTCGCCGTATCCATATACCTATAATAGCCCACTAGGATCCTATGACTCCGGGCCGCTTCCTCCTCCTTCATACCTACCGCGGCGGCCTCGGGGTACGTGAATATCGCGTGGGGAACCGCGTGATAGTCGGCCTTCACGCGCCTGCCGAGGAAGGCGTTGTGGAAGACTATCTGCGACTCATAGTTTGCCTTGTGCTTGAACATGTATTTCCCGTTGGCGTCGCCGCACGCCCATATACCCGGCTTCGTTGTCTCCAGATACTCGTTGGTTATTATCCATCCCCTCTCGTCGGTCTCGACACCCGTCTTCTCGGGCTTGGTAAGGTCGCTGTTACTACGCCTGCCCACCGCGACTAGTATCTCGTCTCCCTCAAACTCTACCGTACCTTCTGGGCCCTCAGCGACAACAACTTTCCTGTCACCCCTCTTCTCCACCGCCACAACCCTGTGCCCAGTCCTGATGTCCATGACTTCTCCGAGCTTCCTTCCCAGGGCCTCTGAGACCTCAGGCTCCTCGAGTGGTGCGACCCTATCTTTCATCTCCAGTAGGGTTACGCGGCGCCCCGCCATGGCGAGGAAGAAGCCCAGCTCCAGCCCAATGTAGCCTCCACCTATGACAACCCACTTCTCAGGCACCCTCTCTATGAAGAAGAAGTCGTCGCTCGTGACGTAGCCGGCCTCCTCAAGGCCGGGTATCGGCGGGACAAGGGGCCTGCTGCCCGTGCATAGAAGTATCTTTGGGGCCCGCATCTCGACCCCGTTAACGCTCACAGTGTACTCGTCCACGAACTCTCCTATGCCCTTGTAGAGGTCTATCCTCGGGTGCTCCCTGAGGCTCCTCTCGATCATTGCGCTCTCCTCCTCTATGAGCCTGCGCGCCCTGGAGAGAGCGACCATTGGGTCGACCGTGAAGCCGTCCACTTTTATGCCGAAGCGGCCGGCGTTGGCTACGTGGTAAGCCACCTCGGCTTGGTAGAGTATCATCTTGGATGGTATGCACCCCCTTGTGAGGCATATGCCGCCCACCCTGTCCTTCTCTATAACGGCCACGCGGAGCCCCGGATCCATGCTAAGCGCCGCGGAGACTATGTTCATGGCTGAGCCTGTACCGAAGGCTATAACGTCGTACTCCTTCATGACACTGTATTACCTGCTACTCGGAATATAGGTGTTATATAAATAACACTACCTAGCAAGAAGGCAATATAGTGTTAACATAGCAAAATGATTATACCCTTGACCCTCGTACACACGATACGCTTTAAAACACCTTGAGCTAGAAAACAGAATAGGGCCGGTAGCTCAGGCTGGGAGAGCACCGGGCTTACACCCGGTCTCACACCGCCCTTGCATGGCCCCCGAATAGGGGTTCGAGAGCGGCGGGGGTCGGGGGTTCAAGTCCCCCCCGGTCCACCATCATATATAAGCCCTAGCGTCCCCGCAGGGAGGATTTATCACTGTGCAGGGGAAGTTGTCCACGGAGGCACATGTTGAGAACGCGCGCTAAGATAGGCTGTATAGTGTCCTGCGGCGGCGACGTGGCCGGACGTATATGTGATAGAGTCGTAGTCGCCGTCGAGGTAGGGGAGGCCAGGAGGCTCCTCGAGGAGGCACTGAGATGGGACGTCGATATTCTTGTCGTCGACAAGGCCTTCTTCAGGTATCTGAAGGAGGAGATCTACGCGTATAGGAGGAAAAACAATTTCCCGCTCATAGTGGAGGGGGGATTCTAGAAGCCCTTGAGAAGGCGCGTAGCCGTCTCTGGGAGGACGCGTTGCCTTATCTCAAGCTTCTTTGCCTCGAGCGACGCGTTGAAATATTCCTTCCCGTTCGCCGCCTCGACGAAGACGCCTCCACCCGACTTAACGGCGTCACCCACCTTGGCCTTCACCTTCCTGCCTATCCTCGGGAGCACCTTCTTTAACACTGAGGAGACCTTGCGCTTCTCCCTTGGGGCTGGGTGTATAATGACCTCCTCGGCCCTGACCTCGGAGAGAGCCCTCTCGAGCGCGCTCTCGAGGAAGGTGTCGTAGTCGCCGCTCTTCTTAAGCTTCTTCTCGGCCTCGGAGAGCACCTCGTCGAAGATCTTGAAGAGGAGGCTGTACTTCTCCTTGATGTAGTTCCTCTTTATCTCGAGCCTCTTCGGGGCTATCTCCCGCTCTACAGCGGCGCGGCGCTCGTAGATGAGCTTCCTTATCTTCTCTTCCCTGAGCTCCTCGGCTTTCCTCTTCGCCTCCTCGATTATCCTCTCAGCTTCCTTCTGGGCCTCCTCGATGATCCTGCGAGCCTCCTCTTCCGCTGCCCTGTGTATCTCTTCGATAATAACCTTTAGGAGCTCTGCCTCCTCCGCCGGGACAGCCTCCATACTCCTAGCCTCCACCACGCCTACCACCTCTTAAGCTCAGAGTAAACCTCGTCGAATATTTCCTCCCTGTGCTCCTCGAGAAGCTTCCTCAGCTTCTCGAGTCTCTCGCTGTACTCTCTCTCTAGCTCCTCGATGCTCCTTCTAACTTTCTCCTCCTCTTCCTCGACCATCCTCCTGATCTCCTCGTCGTCCTCGACTCTTAACGCCTCCTCGATGATCCTGCGAGCCTCCTCCCGCGCCCTGGCGAGTATCTCCTCGGCTTTCCTCTTCGCCTCCTCGATCCTTTTCTCTGCCTTGCGTTCCTCCTCGACGATGAGACTAATGTTTATTTCTTCCACTTCAGCTGCACCCCCACAGCAAGTGAAATCATATTGTATAGCTCCTCCAGCCTATATGTCTCACTTTTCTCGCTGCTAGGCACAACAACCAAGAGTGGCGGCTCCGCGGCCGCCTCGAGCACCTCCTTTATCTTATCTCTCAGCGCAGCGTAGATCTCGCCCTCGAGCACGACGGCCCTGCTCTCGAGGATCTTGCCCATTATTTCTGCCTCGGTCTCCTTATCGACCTTCCCCCTCACCTTGAACACCTTGAAGCCGAGGAGCTTCAAGGAGTCTATAGCTGGCGAGGCTCCTATCGCGATGACGCTCATACAACCACAGGGGATAATAATTAAGACGAGGAGTTATTTCTTCCGCTCCATCCCTGAGAGCACCCTTGAGACCGCTTCCCTCACTATACGTTCAAGCCTGGAAAGCTCCTCCTCGTCTTCGGCCTCAATAGTCACCCGCACCACAGGCTCGGTGTTCGAGGCCCTCACGAGGATCCAACCCCTCTCAAAGTCCACCCTGACGCCGTCGATCGTGTCAACGCGTCCATAGCGGGCTCGGAAGAACTCTTTAAGCATCTCCACGAGGAGGAACTTCTCCTCGTCGCCGACCTCCAGCTTCAGCTTCTTGCGCAGCGGCATCGGCACCACGTGGGACGAGAGGGGGCGGCCAAGCTTCTCAACAGCCTCGGCGAAGAAGAGGAGTGTCATCACGCCGTCGTCCATATTGGCGTTCCCGTAGGCCACGTAGTGGCCGCTACTCTCGACGCCTAGGACGTATCCGCCCTTCCTCATCTCGAGCACCATGTATGTCCTGCCAACGGGGACCCGTGTAACCCTGCCGCCGTGCTCCCCCACGTACCGCTCAAGTATCCTGCTGCACTCGACGTTCGCGACGACATCCCCCACTCCGTTCCCCTTGAGCATTATAATGGCCGCCTGCTCCGCGGAGAGCACCCGCCCCTTCTCATCTATGAACACGGTGCGGTCGCCGTCGCCGTCGAACGCCACGCCGAAGTCGACCCCAAGCTCGCGCGTAAGCCTCGCCGTAAGGCCGAGCGTGTTGGGGGACGGCTCAGACCCCCTGCCGGGGAACCTCGGGTCGATGTCGCAGTTCACTGTATACACCTCGTGCCCCAGGTCTCTGAGCAGCCTCGCGACGAAGAGCGACGCAGCCCCGTTTCCACAGTCTAGCAGTATCTTAAGCCCGCCCCTGCTACCAGTGGTCTTCTCTACGAAGCGTATATACTCGGGTACCACGTCGCGCCTCTCGTAGTCGCCCGTCCCCCCGATGCCCGACCACTCGACGCCGCGCAGGAATATGTCCCGTATAGCGTATATGTCCCCGCTGTACATGAGCTGGGCACCCGGGCCGCTCAGCTTCACACCGTTCCACTCGGGCGGCAGGTGGCTCGCCGTCACATAGGCCATACCATAGCCGAGGTGCATCGTAGAGTACATAGCCACGCCGATCGGCACATAGCCGATATCCACGACGCCGCTACCGGCGCCCGTGAGGCCCGCCATGAGAGCAGGCTTTAGGATCGGACTGCTGAACCTGAAGTCCGCACCCACCGCGTAGACTGCTTTACGGTAGTTCGACACGGCGCCCCCTATGCGGGCCATTATATCCGGCGTCAGGTCGCTGCCGTACACCCCTCTGACGTCATACGCCCTGAAAATATGTGTGGGAAGCTCCATCAAGGAGTAATAGCCCGGGGGTCACTATTATTTTACACACCGGGGCCGCCGCGGCCTCACCTCGAAGTCGTAGACCACCTTATAGACCCGCGGTGCATAGGGCGAGACTATCCGGTGCCCCCTCTCCACGGCCTCATAGCCCAGGCGCGCCGCCTCCTCCTCGAAGAGCCGCCGGCCCTTCCTGAAGAGCTCGTCCTCGTGCTCCCAGTGGTAGAAGTGGACGTAGCCTCCCTCCGGCTTCAGGGCTACAAGAGCCTCCTTTATGAAGAGGTGCGCCCCCCTGGGGAGCGGCATGACGACGCGGTCGCAGCACCCGATCCACTCGTACACCCTCTCCCGTACATCGCCGAGCACCGGTATGACCCTGTCCCCGAGCCTGTTAAGCCTGACGTTCTCCACCATGTAGCAGTACGCGGCAGGATTGAGCTCTATCGCGGGCACCGCCGCGACCGCCGGCTGGGCCTTGGCCACCGCTACCGCATAGGGGCCTATCCCGGCGAACATGACCATCACGCACTCCCCTGGCTTGACCATGGAGGCTATCCTCTGCCTCTCCGTAGCCTCGCGTGGGGAGAAGTAGACCCTCTCTATGTCTAGCTTGAGCCTATAGCCGTGCTCCTTGTGTACAACCTCCCTGAGAGGGCGGCCGGCTATTAGTTTAAGCCTACGTATCCTGTACTCGCCCTCCCGGCCACCAAGCTTCCTGTAGACCGCCCTGACGTTACGCTGCAGCTCCATCACAGCCCTACCTATCTCCTCCTCGTATCCCTCCAGCTCAGCCGGGATCTCGATAACCGCCACTGCGCCCTCCCGCGACCCTATTATCTCGAAGCTCGACGGCACGAGCGGGAGAAGCTCTTCGGGCACGCGGCCACGCAGCACGTCGCGGATCCTCACATGGGGATAGAGGCAGGGGCCGTATTTAGCGGCGCCGCATATAGAGATATATTTGCCCGCACGGGTTGTAGGGGGAGATCGCAGCCGTGTACATGGTCATTACGAACGCGTGGATCCCGGGGAGTGACCATGACACACTAGTCTACGACCCCGAGATAGGCGTCGTTAAGACCCTCAGCGGCGACTACTCCTCCTACATGCCGGCGGTCACGGTGGACGCCGACCAGAGACTCGTAGCCCCCGGCTTGGCGGACACCCACATGCACATGCTCTCCACAGCCATCGAGGAGTACAGGCTAGACCTCCGGGGCGCGGAGAGCGTGGAGGACATCCTCAGGCTCGTGAGGGAGGAGGCCGCCAGGAGGGGGCCCGGCGCGTGGATAGTGGGTAGGGGGTGGGATCAGGAAAGGCTAGCCGAGGGAAGGCCGCCGAGCCTCGATGAGCTGGACGAGGCGGCGCCCAGGAACCCCGTGCTCCTGGTCCGGGTATGCGGCCACGCCGCCGCCGTGAATACGGCTGCACTCGAGGCCGCCGGCATCCTCGGAAAACCCGAGTACAACGGGCTTATAGAGGAGGAAGATGGTAGGCCGACCGGCCTGGTATACGAGGATGCTGTCTACAGGATAGAGGGGGCCGTGCCCCCGCCGAGCCTCGAGGAGGCCGCGGATGCCGTTAGACGCCTACTAGGGAACTATCTTAGGCTGGGCGTCGTGGAGGTGCACTCCATGTCAGCCCCGCTGCTCGAGCTCGATGCTTACAGCGCCTCTGGCTCGAGTACGGCGTATAGGGCCTACGTAGACCCGGGGAGCCTCGAGGAGGCACACAGGCTGTACCCGAACCTGGTGGCCGGCGTCAAACTCTACGCGGACGGAAGCTTCGGCGCGAGGACAGCGGCGCTACGGGAGCCCTACAGCGACTCTGGGGGGCGCGGGAAGCTGCTCCTAAGCGCCGGCGACATACTACGCCTCTCCTCGCCGGCCGTGAAGAGGGGGCTCATGGTGGCTGTGCACGCGATAGGAGACAGGGCTGTCGAGGAGGCTTTGAAGGCCGCCTCCAGGCTTGGCGACAGTATGAGGATAGAGCATGCCAGCCTCACGCCCCCCGATATACTCGAGAGGATAGCGGATATGAAGCCTTGGATAACCGTCCAACCCCACTTCGTGCTGAGTGATACATGGATCGTGGAGCGGCTCGGCGACCGGGCAAGGTGGGTCTACGCCTATAGGAGCCTCCTAGGGAGCGGAGCACTTGTCAGCGGATCCTCCGACAGCCCCGTGGAACCCTATAACCCCTGGCTGGGAATCTACGCGGCTGTCGACAGGGGGGAAGCCGAGGGGCTAGCGATACACCGTGTCTCACCCGGCGAGAGACTAAGCTTCCACGAGGCACTAGGCCTTTACACGGCGAGCATCCCCGGCAGGAGGCCAAGCATGGTTATATTCAATATACGTAGTGAGCCTAGGAGCGTGGACGACTATATGGCGGTGAAGGCCGACACGGTGGTACTCGGCGGCGACGTCATACCACTACACTAGGGAGGGGGTCAGGAAAGACCAATAAGCTCATCCCCTGCGGTCCGCTTGACGTGCCCGATCATCCCCCCGTCTATGTGTGATCCCCGGTAAAATAAGCGAGACGATGATATTCTTGTGAGTAATATTTTGGATAAGATTTTATTACCTCGATGCATTCCCTCCAGCGTGATCGAGAAGAAGGTGCTGGCAGCCATAATAGTGGGGATACTGGTCGGCCTGGCCGGCGGCTATGCGCTCTCATCGACGATAGCCCCGAAGACAGTGCAGACCGCGGAGGAAGAGACCATCGTGGTACCCATAGGCGCCCTGCTGCTCCTCTCGGGCGCCCAGGAGTCCTATGGTAAGCGCGGGCAGGCAGCCCTGCAGCTCGCAATAGAGGATGTAAACAGGTACGCCGAGGAGATAGGCTCTCCCTTCAGGTTTAAGCTACTGCCCGAGGACACGCGCACCGACCCGCAGACGGCTGTCTCGAAGCTCCAGTCCCTCGCCTCCCTGGGTGTCAAGGTGGTGATAGGCCCCTATACCAGCGCTGAGACGGCTGCGGTGAAGAACTTCGCAGACGCCAACCATATAGTCGTTATATCCCCTGCCTCCATCTCCTCGAACCTCGCTATACCCGGCGACTACATTTTCAGGCTAATAGTGCCCAGCAAGATCATAGGCTATACGCTGGCCAAGGCCGTGAGGGACAAGGGGTACGTGAAGGCCGCCGTGATCTATAGGGATGACGCGTGGGGCTCCGACCTCTACAAGGTATTCAAGGACAGGTTCGAAGAGCTTGGAGGAAGGGTCGTCGGTATACCCTACGCGCCCAAGGCGCAGGATCTCTCCGCCGAGGTCGCCAAGCTGAGCGACGTGGCCTCGAGGCTCGGCGAGGGGACCGCGGTTGTCGCGATAACCTTTGAGAAGGACGGCCTGCAGATACTGACCCTCGCCGCGAAGGATCCAGTGCTGTCGAAGATGCAGTGGTTCGGCTCGAGCGCGATAGTTGGTAGCGATAAGATAAAGGACGAGGTGGGGGAGATAGCTGTACGGCTCGGCGGCCTCATATCGCCGCTCTACACGCCCCCCAAGACGCCTGACGAGGAGAAGTTCGTAGAGAGATTCAAGAAACTCTATGGGGAGGCGCCGGACTCTTTCAGTATGAACGCCTACGACGCCCTCTGGCTCGCGGCGCTCACGATCATGCAGGTAGGCAAGTATGACGGGGAGGCTGTCGCGAAGGCCCTGATACCTGTGAGCTGGAGGACGTACGGCATCACGGGGCGCCTATGGCTAGACGAGAACGGCGACAGGATAGGCGGCAGGTGCGGCCTCTGGAAGATAGTGAAGACCCCGGAGGGCTACAAGTGGGTGCAGGTAGGGGAGTACGACTCCGTGCTGGACAAGATAACATGGACCGAGGGCTAGGCTTAGCTTTTTTACCTTCCCCGGTGTGTATGGCCTTGGGGGTTGGCTTTGAAGTATAGGCTGATGGACTTCCTCGCATGCCCGTATGATAGGCATTTCCCCCTCGAGCTCTACGTGCTGGAGACCGTGAAGTACGAGGAAAGAACGCTGACCTTCAAGAGGAAGCCCGCGTGCGAGCTGTACTGCGCCTATAGGGGGAAGCCCGTCGAGGAGCTGGAGGGCGACCCAGGATGCGAGGAATGCATAAAATACGAGGTCAAGACGGGCGTGCTATACTGCCCCGAGTGCGGGAGATGGTGGCCCATAAAGGATGAGATCCCCATCATACTGCCAGACAAGCTGAGAAAACGGGAAAGCGACCTAGAGTTCCTGAGCAGGTATGCGGATAAGCTGCCTGAGAAAATAGTGTATGAGGGGAAGCCCTGGGCCCTGGAGCGCGGGGAGGGCTAGCTGTGCGTGTAGATGAAGACCCCGTCGTCCTCCTTCTTTACGAAGCCATACCTGATGAACTGCACCTGGTCTCCCACCTTTAGCTTCGAAACCGCGGGCTCCGCGGGGCCCTCCTCCTCCACGATCTCGTCTCCGGCGGCCTTCACTACGCGTACGTGAGCCGACGTCTCGGCCGGCGCCCACTGCACTATGGGGAGCCTCTTCTCCTTGGCATATCCTACACCCCCGCCGATGTAGACCAGGCGTCCCCCCTGGTACCGGAAGTTTCCTAGCCCTATGAGCCTCAGCTCGCCGGCCTCGAGGTCGTGCTCATTCACGTAGACCCGTCCACCGGGGACCTCGACGACCCTCTCCCCCCTCTCCGGGTGGGAGGGGTGGTATGGCAGCCTGGCCCTGGGGCGCTGGAGCCCGACTATCGTGGCCTCCACGTAGGGTGGCGGCACGAACATGTAGCGGTCGGCTATAGGCTCCAGGTACTTCCTGTTTAACGCGTGGAGCTTGTCGACGCTCACTACGGCAGTCGAGGCTTTTATGCCGACCTCCATTATGAGGTCCCATATGGCCTCGGGGAGTATCCCCCTCCTCCTGAGGGCCTGCAGCGTGCCCAGCCTGATGTCCCTCCAGTCAGTGTAGCGGCCCTCCTCTATACCCCTCCTTATCACAGACTTGCTCAGTATCATCCCCTCCAGGTGTAGCCGGCCGAAGTGCACGGTGACCGGCATCTTCCAGCCGAAGTAGCGGTACACGTACTCCTGCTTCAGCGTGTTCACCGCGTGCTCCTTGCCGCGGAGTATATGTGTGATGCCTAGGAGGTGGTCGTCGATGGCGCACGCAAAGTTATAGGTGGGCCAGGCCACGTAGCGGTCGCCCACGAGGGGGTGTGGGCTCCTAGCGGTATCCACTATCCTGAAGGCTATCCAGTCCCTCACGGAGGGGTTGGGGTGCGCCGGGTCGGTCTTTATCCTGAGCACTGCTTCGCCCTCGCCGTACTCCCCGCCGAGCATCTTGTCCCACCGCTCCAGGTGCTCCTCCGGCGCCAGGCCGCGGCAGGGGTCGGGCTGGCCCGCGTCCCTGTACTTCTTTATCTCCTCCCTGCTGTGCGTGCACACGTATGCGTGCCCGGCTTCGAGGAGCTTCTCCGCATACCAGTAGTAGACCTCCATGCGCCTGCTCTGTATGTGCTCCTCGTCCCACTCGAGGCCCAGCCAGCGTAGGTCGTCCCTTATAAGAGCGTAGGCCTCAGGTATAGGCCTCTTCACCTTCGGGTCGGTGTCCTCGAAGCGCAGTATGAAGCGGCCCCTATACATCTTCTTAGCATAGTAGTAGCTCAGGATCGCCGGCCGCGCACTACCCAGGTGGAGCACAAAGTCCGGGTTCGGCGCAAACCTCGTCACCACGTGGCCTGCGGCGTCGACGCCTGGAAGCGGGGGTAGACCCTTCCTCTCCTCCTTCCTGCGTGCCTCGAGGGCGCCGGGCCACATCTCCTCGAGCAGGCGGCGCTGCTCCCCGGGGTCCATCGCGTTGACCCGCTCGACGACGCGACGAGCCTCCTCCACGACGCGGCGCGCATCCCGCCTCAGCTCCGGCGCCTCGGCGAACACCTTGCTCACCACAGCCTTCACAGAGGCCTTCCCACCGTACTTCACGGCGTTGGCCAGGGCGTGCTTGAGCAATATCTCCTCAAGGTTTCCAGCCACCACCACGCACCACTGGGGATTAGGCTCGGGGGCTGATAAAGGGGTTACCCTACCGGCCGAGCACGAGGTACTCGGCGTACCTGAACGCGTTCCCCGCGACAAGCCTTGCCAGCTGAGGATCATCCACGGGGTAGCTGTAGACCAGGTTCACCAGGTGGTAGGAGCCCGTCTCCGGGTCGAGAACCTGCACGGCGAAGCGGGCCCACGCGAAGCCCCCCTCAGCCGCCCGCGCCAGCGACTCGGCGACCACCTGGTAGCCGCCGTGAAGCCTACGCCTCCTACCCCCAACCCCTATGTAGACGTCCGCCACTGATCCCTCGACCGTGGGCCTAAGCCACTCACCGTACTCCTCCGAGAAGAGGTGGACGGCGCCCCTGGCGAGGTAGAGTCTCCCGAGATGCGTGTAGAAGTACACTGCCTCCCCCATACGTAGGAGGTATCTGAGGTGCCTCCTCGCCTCGGAATACGACATTCCCAGCAGCTCGGCTATCCACTCCAGGGGCGCCGGGCTACCGCTGATGAGCTCTAGAACCCTGGCCTTCACGGAGCGCCTAAGCAGATGCCTCACAGTGTCGTCGTCGAGCGGGACGTCCACGCCGGCCCTACGGGCCATGTAGAGGGCGTCAAGCAGGCTGTCCATGTCGAGGGTGCCGGGCGTGACTATGTAGGCCACAAACTTCACCCTTGCGCCGTGCTTCCTGAGCAGCCTGCCGTGCCGCTGGATGAAGCGCAGCGGGCTGGCCACGTTAGACCATATGACCAGGAGGTCCGCCGTGGGCAGGTCTACGCCCTCCTCCCCAGCCGAGGTGGCCACTATCACCTTTACCTCGCGGCTCCCAGCCCTGGCGACCAGCTCCCCTATCTCCGCTTGCCGCCTACTCTTGCCGCAGAGGACGATATTCCTGTAGCCCAGCTGTTCGAGCCGCTCCGATATGTAGTAGGCCAGCGAGACCCTGTCGACAAACACTATCGCCTTCTCGAAGCCCTCGTGGTCGGCGAGCACCCTCTCGAGCGCCGGCATCTTGTGGGCCGGTCTAACCCTCCTAAGCATCTCTAGGAGCCCGCCGTCCAGCACCCTGTACATGCGGCCCCCCTTCTCCAGGGTCTCCCTGAGCGCCAGGGCGCCGTCCCTTACGAAGAAGCGCTCCGCGAGCTTTACAAGCCCCCGGTACCTCCTATCCACACTTCTAGCCTTCTCCTCGAGGTAGGATAGTATCCTCTCCTCATCCTCGTCCAGCTCCGCCTCGTACACCTCGCCTATCCACTCTGGCACGTACCTCCTTATCTCCGGGTCGTCCAGCCCCCACCTCCTAATAGTCCCTAGGAAGCGCTTTACCTCCTCAACCCTGCTCGGCGGCAGATAGGCGGTCAGCCCGAGCCTGTACTCGGCCCTCAACATCTCCATCAGCCTAGCGTAGGCGTCCTTCCCGGTAGTGTGGTGGCACTCATCCACGACGACGGCGTCGAAGCTCTCAGGCCTAGCCTCCTCCAAGTCGGCGAGCACGACCTCGGGTGTAGCGACGACTATCCGCGCCCGCCACCCAGCGCTCCTCTCCTGCGGCGGCATGCCACCGTGAACCGGCGCCACGTCCTCTATGCCGAGCCTCCTATAGTAGGCCGCCACCTGCTCTACCAGGTAGCGTGTAGGCTCGAGGACGAGGACACGCCTCGCAGCGCCCTCCTCGAGGAGCCTTAGCGCCCAGAGCGCGCCGATAAGCGTCTTGCCGGTTCCCGTGGGTAGAACGCAGATACATCTCCGCTTCCTCAGAGCATACCTTACCGCCTCCTCCTGGTAGGGCCTAGGCTTCTGTCTCAGCCTCCGCAACACTGTTCGCCTAGAAGGAGTTCCGGGGAAAAAGAGGGGATCCAGGTATTTAACTGATATACGTGAGCACGCGCTCCATGACAGCCTGGTAGAGCCTGATAGTGTCCCTATACTTTGTGGCCGGCGGCCCCGTGTATATAAGGTGTATCTCTATGGGTAGCCCGGGCTCGTATATCTTCTTCACCATGAACTCCGCCAGTGCCTCGGCGAGGGGCTCGAGGTCGGGATACCCCTTCCCAAGGGGAACCCTCTTCTTGAGCAGCTTGTTCCCCAGGTAGAAGCCGGTGACCTGGGCAAACCTCAGGCTGAAGTACCCCTTGCTGAGCTCGAGCGTCCTCTCCAGCACCCTGAGCCAGAAGTCCTTGGTAGCGTTCTTATTGGCCTCGTCGAAGCGGCCGTGGGCGTGCACGCCGAGCTCGTACATATACACGTTCTCCAGCTGTGGCGAGACTATCACGCGCTCGCTGCCCACCTTCTCTATTATGGCCTTTATCTCGTCGAAGCTCCCTACAAGCCATGGAGCATGGCTCGTCTCAAGCGAGAAGTAGAGCTTGTCCTCGAGGCCGCTGATGATCTCCTTCACCGCCTCGGCCACGGCGTCTATATCCCTCTCGCCGCCCCAGACGTGGGGGCCTATATGCATGTTGTACACCTCCGCCCTCGCCGCTACGCTGAGCTCCGCGGACCTCTTCAGGGCCCTTATGCTCCTCTCCCTCGTCTCAGCATCGTATGATAGAAGTGAGTAGTAGGGCGCGTGGGCCGTAATCGTTGTAAAGTACTTAGCCGCCTCACCGTAGCTCCTGAAATAGGACTCATCTATTCGGCGCATGAACACCCTCGGCGGTATCTCGGTGAGCCTGGTGCCGAGGAGCTCGGCGATCTTTAGCTTTGAGAAGCCGTTGTATGTGCCCCAGTCAAATATCGGCATACCGTTCACCTGTTTTCATTACTGTGTATAATACGGGGTTAAATGTATAAAAATTATTATCTCGGACAACACACCGGAGGATGCACGCTATACACGAGTCCCCTGCACACGAAACAAGTGTAGTGGAGCCCCGGCCGGGATTCGAACCCGGGACCTATGGCTTTCCCCAGGGCTAGCCGAACCCCATCCGCTTAGAGCCCGTACGAGGCCATCGCTGGCGGCCCCCGAAGGGCCTACCGGCTGAGCTACCGGGGCTCCCCGGGTTCTACTGTTGTAGAATCGAGGTATATTTTTGTTGCCCTAGAGGGGGCTCATAGGGGGAAGGCCCAGGGCCCACGCAGCGAGGGAGGCGGTGAAGGGTATCGTGAGGTTATCCTCTACGCTCAGCAGCTCGGCGGCGCTGGCGGCCAATGCCACCGCGGCGGCGGGGAGCAACGGCACGTCCATGAAAAGGAGGAGAAGGAGGGCGTAGAGAGTGGATGAGACGGCGAACCCGCTTAGCGTCCCGTGGAGGGGCGGCCTCCTCCCTTCGCCTGTCGCCATGCCTACGAGCGAGGCCACGGGGTCCACTAGGAGTAGCGCCAGGGCGCCGTAGAAGATGTGACGGGGGAACACGAGGTATGTGGTTGAGATGCCTATCATGCCGTAGAGGAGCCCTATGTAGCCCTCCCTCTTCTCGTAGTCCCTCTGCAGTATGTCTATCTGCTCCAGGGCGAACTGCTCGAACCTGAAGAGCTGCTCCTCTATGGCCTTTATGGGCTCCCCGATATGCTTCTCCAGGAGATCCCTGAAGGCCTTGACGTGCTCTTCTATAACCCTTATGTCCTCGCTGAGCTGTATCCTCTTGGCTGCGAAGCTGTTGAGGAGAGCAGTTACGAAGAGGCCTAGGCCGTAGTAGGCGTGCAGGGGCAGGGAAATCTTGACGTAGAAGGGGACCAGCAGTAGGGAGCAGAGGAGTACGTGCACCCCCTTCCTGTACAGCTCCCTGCCGAGATCCCAGCTGTGCACCCCGCACACCCTTGACCTACTCTACGCTGTACACTATCGGCGTGAAGCCCACGTTGCGGAGCGCGTGGAGAAGGCCGTCGCGGCCGCGGACAACATGCTCCTTTATAAAGACGTACTCGTCCAGCACCTCGTAGTTACCCACCGCCGCGCCGCTATCCCTGATCCTCCATATCACGTGGACCCGCTTATCCATGGAGAAGGCCTTCATGAGTACGCAGAGCCTCCGCCCGCTGACCCGCTCGTCGCACGCGAAGAGGTACTCGCTGAACGGCGTGAGCTCGTGTTCGTCGCTCATATTGTAGAACTCTATTATCTTGTCCTTACTCAGCTCGAGAGCCCTGAACCTGTCGGCAACCACGAAGCGCTTGGCCTCCCTGCTTATAAGCCTGTCAACGAAGTCCTCGTAGCTTAGCTGGTCCTTCAGCGTCCTATAGGGTATCTGCAGCCTCTCCCTGTACACTATCCTGTCCTCGAAGGGGTTCTTGAAGACCAGCCTGAGCTCGGGCTTCGCGTTAACTCCTGTGAACCTCAGCTCGCTCTTGTGCGCGCACTTCCTGCAGAGCGCCCACTTCTCCGGTATATGCACTACGCGCCCACAACTCTGGCACCTCTTCCACACGCCGTTCAGGAAACGCCACTCTATGTGGACGTCGCCCCTGCTGTTCACGTCTATCACGGCGTAGTTCCCTATCGAGGTCCCGTCGCGCATCGTCCTGTCCAGCCTGGCCACGTTCACATAGTAGACGCCGTTATACTCCACATCTATACCGCCGTAGCTGTGGCTATGTCCGAAGATGTGTATACGGGGCTTATACCACTCTATTAGATAGTTTATCTCGACGAGCCCCGCGTGTATCGACTGGTGGTAGTTGTCTATCAGCTTCCCCTTGTCCATTATACTGTAGGGAGGGTAGTGCGTGACCAGCACCACCTGGCTGTACGGCCTGTGGAGCTCGAAGGGCTTCGCGTTCCTACCATGCCCAACGAGGACTATGTCGCCGAAGTAGCGTGGCCCCGTCTCCTCGAGGTCGTATATCCCATCAACGCCGCAGCCACTCTCTATATCCCAGTTACCCCTGACATAGTATACGGGCTTACCAAGCCTCTCCCTGATCTTGCGGAGCACGCGGCACATCGAGCCCGGGCGCTGGGGATTCCCTATATCCCCTGCGAACACAACTATGTCGAACTCCATGTTCTCCTTGGAGAACCAGTCGAGAAACTTCTCCACTATATCCTCCTTCCCATGAACATCTGAGATAGCAAGCATACGAAGCCTCGCCACACATACCACCTTCAACGCCACACATAGACACTGGGATAACCAGAGCCCATCTTAAATGGCTACCGAGCTCCGAAGAATAGAGCCTCCCACACCCACCGGAAAAACTTTAAAAAAGTCTAGAGCAAAGAATCTCTTGGCCACCCCGGTGCCCCGGTGGTGTAGCCCGGTCAAGCCAGCCCTGCACGGGTGCCGAGAGCATACCGGCCTCTCGAGCCATGTGACGGCCAGAGACAGCCGGCGATCCCGGGTTCAAATCCCGGCCGGGGCACCAAAACCCGTATTTTATAAAATCTAACCTATGGAACATGCACTTGTAACCCGTAGTTTATAATATCGGGGCGGCGTCTAGGCTCTAGGAGTTGTGCCACACGGAGTACGGGCTAGGAATGGCCCCGGGAAAGAAGATGGGCTCTATGCTACCAGGGCTCCTCCTCGTCTACGGGAATATTTTCATGGAGATGGCTACCATCGCCACGATGGACACTATAAAAATCACCGATATTAGGACCGAGAAGAACACCTTTATCCTCTCCCTCGTCTTCCTGCTCGGCACCTCCACCACCCCTTGATATAGATACAAAGAAGAGTACGAGGCCGGCAAGTATTAAGATTTCCGGGAGCCTCTTCATGTCCTTGCCGAGAACAGCGCGTGCCGCGCTGATTATGCGCAGGACAACCTGGGGCTTCTTCGTAAGCTCTTCTATTTCGCGCCGCGACCCCACGCCGAGGTATACTATCCTCCCCTCATAGTACACCGCGACTGTAGGATAGTTGGTGACGTTGAGTACCTGGTAGAGGCCGGCCGTGTCGCGCAACACCGGCCAGCTTATACCGTGCTCCCTCACATAGTTCTCCAGCGCTATCTCGGTGTCCGCTGGGGACACGGTTAGGGAGACGACCTGGACGTGCTCCATGGCTGAGAGCTTCTTCAGGGTGGGCAGTAGGTAGCGGCATCCGGTGCACTTGGTGTAGAAGAACTCTATTACGAGAACCTTCCCCTGCGCCAGTCTCGAGAGGTCGACGGGCGTCCCGTTGGGCGCCTCGACGCTGGGGAGCCTCAGAGTATAGTTCAGCTTTTTCCCCTCAAGCGTCTCCTCCGAGAGGATCGCCAGTACGGTGTCTAGGGCCTCGAGGGGCGCCGCCTTCACCTCGCACTCCGCGTGTACCGTTATGCTCTGGTTCGACTTCACTATTATAATGTCCGGCCTTAGCTTGCAGGCCTCGGAGTCGGTTGCAAGCCTGTAGAGGCCCCTCTGAAGCACTAGTTTCACCGTTTCACCCGGTTTTAGGGATGCTACCGCCTCTCCGTTCTCCCTCTCAAGGGTAACCGTGAAGTTGTAGTCACCCTCCTTGGGCGCCTCGACTGTGAGCTCGACGCTGTAACGCGGCTGCTGGAGGGTGAAGTTGTACTCGGCGCTCGAGTTCACCGAGATGACGTCTCTCAGAGCTACGTGGCCCGGCGCGGAGATCTCTATGGTATAGTTGCCCGGCGGCAGCATGAAGCTAGCTGTGCCGTCCTTACCGGTTACAGCGCTATACTCGGTGCCATTCACCCTGATCTTTATCAGCGCGTTGCGCAGCGGCGTGGAATTCCAGCTGTAGACTCTTACCGTGACGCTGTAGAAGGGTACCACGCGCTTCACAAGCCGGAGTGACACCTCCTTATCCGAGCCCAGGAACACGGTGAGAGGCGGGGACTCCGTGAAGCCACTCTTAGAGGCGGAAACAACATAGTCGCCGGGTTTGAGCGTGAAGACGGCTACGCCGTCGCTACCTGTGTACGCCTCGGCGACCACACCCCCCTCGGGAGTCGAGACCACTACATGCGCGCCGCTGACCGGCCCCTCGTCGCTGACAACCCTTACCCTGAGCGTCACCGATGAGACGACGTAGAGGGCTACGTACATGTTGCCGTCATAGCGCGCAATGCTTACACCCTCAGAGGAGTCGGTGAGCGAGGGCACGTAGTCGGGCGCTGGTATGTCTACTTCGGCCGTGTATACTAGGTTGAAGCCGGGGAGCGTGTACACCTTGGCGCTGGTCAGCGTGTATACGACGACGGTGTCCTCGCCTAGGTAGCCGACGTCTACCCTGAGTGGCAGGTGTATCGAGGAGGCCGGCTTCATCGACTTCGAGAGCCGGTATAGCCTGTAGCCACCCTCCTTGTCCTGGGCGAGCACCATGGGGTGGCTCCCGACTATGAGCAGCCTTTTAGCCTTCCCCATCTCGACTGAGCCTATAACGGTGAGTGACGGCACGGAGAGGAGCATAGTCTTGTAGAGGCGGGTAGCGGGGTTCTCCTGCACCCTCTGGGCTAGGATGTAGCTACCTGACACATACTTCACGGTGAGACCCGTCTTCAGGGATGAGACCTTTGTGACGGCCTGGGGCGTGACACTATATACCTCTATCAGGTTATCGGTGAGCTCGCATAGCTCGCATAGCTCGTCGATGTCCTCTATGATCAGATAGTTTCCCGAGAAGTCCACAGAGAATATCTTGAAGAGCTTGTCGGAGGAGTAGGGATCCCTCACGAAGAGCCTTCTGCCGGTCTCGACGTCGTAGACTACGAGCCTGTTAACAGTCTCCTCCTTGTACAGTATGTTCAGGCTCGCGGCCACGTATCTCAGGTCATCCGAGACGGCGATTAGGCTTATCCCGACCTCATCCGACTCCTTTACAAGGGAAAACATCTTCTTGACGCGGAGCGACGGCAACTCTAGCTCGTATACCCCGCCGCTGGCCAGGGCCACTATGGCTGTGTCCCCCTTCACTATTAGGCCTACGCCGCGCCCGCCGATGCTCCTAGCGTGCTCCTCCCCGGTTCTCAGATCCCTGTATATGAGGCGGCCGTGCGAGGTTAGGACTAGGATCGAGGAGGGGGGCACCGTCTTCACGAGGAGTATGTTATCGGCGAGCTTCTCCTGGTAGGCTCTTATATACAGTTGTGGCTGGGCTGTAGCCACCTGCAGGCTGGTGGCCGCAATCAGAGAGAGGAGGATTAGGGCGGTTACGCGGCGTTTAGCCTCCATAGACCTATTCCTCAGATTCCCTAAGCAGTATTCTGACCGGGATATTGAACTTCGTCTGGACTATTATGGTTAGCCCTCCAGTGCCTACACTGCTCTCGAGGGAGTCGTGAAGCTTCTTCAGCACGTCCCTAACCCTTCTAAGGGCGCTGAGCGTATCCTCCTGCGAGGCTATCGCCTCCTCAAGCACCTTGAGCTCGTCTATTGCACGGGCGTTTATCACGACGCGGAGCCCCATGAAGTCTACCTCGTTGAGCGTCGAGATCTTCTCGCCTACAAGCTCCTCGAGGGCCTTCTCGAGCTTCCTCAGCTTCTCAGCCCTAGATTTCACGACCTCGTAGCGCTGCTTAAGGCTACCGAGGTTATCCTCCAGTGTGCGTATCTCGCCGTCGATATAGTTTAGGAGCTCGCTAAAACTCGAGAAGTAGTATACATTGGACGACATAGGCTTCTCCCCGTGCCTCTATAGATAATGGCAGTTAAATGGGTATCCTATGAAAAACCAGAAAATGCATGAGACCTATGATCCAGGAACCGCAGCATAGGCGCCCCGGGCGTCACCCCCCGTAGCGCCGGCTCCTCTTCTGGAAAACCCTTATGGCGCGTAGGAGATCTATCCTCCTGAAATCCGGCCAGTATACGTCTAGGAAGAGTAGCTCGGAGTACGCGATCTGCCAGAGCAGAAAATTGCTTATCCTCACCTCCCCGCTGGTCCTTACGACCAGGTCGGGGTAGGGGTTTGGTAGGCCACCCGTATACAGGTATCTCTCGAATAGCCGCTCGTCTATGTCCTCCGGCCTAAGCCTGCCCGCAGAGGCCTCCTCAGCTATCTTCCTGACGGCGTCTATGATCTCGTTCCTCCCGCCATAAGCTATCGCGAGGTTGAGATACCGGCTATCGAACCCCGAGGTCCGCGCCTCTAGGAGCCTCAGCTTCTCCCTCAACTCCGGGGGGAGGAGCTCGAGGCGCCCCATGGGCCTGAACCTGACCCCCCTCTTCTCAAGCCTACGGGAGGAGAGCATGGCGTCGACCCTCTCCTCTATGAGGGCGAGGAGCGCCCCTAGCTCCTCCCTAGGCCTTCTCTCAAGGTTCTCCAGGGAGAGCACGTATAGGGTCACCGTCTCGACCCCTAGGTCGTAGCACCAGTCCAGCACCTCCTCCACGTTGTCCGCACCCGCCCTATGGCCGTGCCACGGCGGCAACCCCCTGCTCCTCGCCCACCGCCTGTTGCCGTCGAGTATGAACGCTATGTGGCGGGGCACCGGGCCCCTGGCCACCTCCCGTTCCAGCATCTTCTCGTATATCCTGTAGACACCGGCTATCTCGGCAAGCCTCCGCCACACCATGACTGTTCTGCTTATCAGTGGGAGATGATAAATACACTTGGTGCGGACGCGTTGGCGGTAGGCGTTGAGATCAGCAGGGAGGATATCGAGGCTATACGCCTGTTGATAGACCATACAAACCTTAAGCCCTCATCCACCGTCGGCGATCTCGAGAAAACCTGCAGGGAGACCCTGAAATACGGGTTCTACGGGTGCTGCATCCCGCCCTGGTTCGTCCCTAAGGCCAGGAATATTCTCGGTGGGAGAGCCAGGGTAGTGACGGTCGTGGGCTTCCCCCTGGGCTATGACCCGCTACCCTCCAAGCTGGCCGCCGTGGACAATGTTCTAGGCGAGGGCGCCGACGAGGTGGACGTAGTCATGAACGTGTCAGCCTTCAAGAGCGGTGAAAGGAGGTATGTGGCCGAAGAGCTGAAAATGCTCGCTGAGAGGGTGCACGCCGGGGGCGGGATAGTCAAAGTGATAATAGAGACTGGTCTCTTGACTGACGAGGAGATAGTGGAGGCGTCGTCGCTCGCGGCACGGGCTGGTGTAGACTTTGTCAAGACATCCACCGGCTTCGGCCCGAGGGGGGCGTGGCCCGAAGACGTGCTCCTTATAAGGAGGGGGGCGCCGGGCGTGAGGGTCAAGGCCGCCGGGGGCATCAGGACAGGCATACAGGCATACACGTTCTACAGGCTGGGCGTTGAGAGGATAGGGACCAGCAGTGGGCCCCGCATAATTGACCAGCTGGAGTGGATAGCCGGTAGTCGAAGATAACTTAGCTAAGGGGCTAAAACCCATTTATACCACCCGTTTCTTCTCACTAGCCGGTGCCCAGAGCATTGAGCGGCATAGCCTCGATACTCGGCTATGGCGCCTATCTCCCACGCTATAGGATACCCGCCGCGGAGATCGCCCGCGTCTACGGCCGTAACCCGAAGACCACACCCATAAAGGAGAAGACCGTGCCGGGCCTGGACGAGGATTCGCTAACACTAGCGTATGAAGCCGCCCTCAACGCGCTCCGGCGCGCCGCGGTAGACCCCTCAGAGATAGAGGCAGTGTTCGTGGGCTCCGAGAGCCCGCCCTACGCGGTGAAGCCTACAGCCACGGTGATAGCCGAGGCCCTCGGCATAACTCCCCGCCTATACGCAGTAGACATGGAGTTTGCCTGCCGCGCCGGCACGACAGCGCTCTTGAACGCCGTGGGCCTAGTCCACGCGGGCCTCGCGAAGTATGGGATGGCTATCGGCACAGACACTGCTCAGGGCCGGCCCGGCGACGCGCTCGAGTATACGGCGGCCGCCGGCGCAGCCGCCTATATCGTGTCTCCGCCGCGCCGCGACGCCGTGGCGACCATAGAGGCCGCGTACTCCTATGTCACCGATACGCCGGACTTCTGGAGACGTGAGGGGCAACGGTTCCCCCGGCATGGATCCAGGTTTACTGGTGAGCCAGCCTATTTCGCGCATATAATGGGCGCGGCGCGGGGCTTGATGGAGGAGACTGGGCTCCGGCCGAGCGACTTCAGGTACGTGGTGTTCCACCAGCCAAACGTCAAGTTCCCGACACGTGTCGCCAAGAGGCTAGGCTTCACGAGGGAGCAGTATGAGAGGGGGCTGCTCTCCGGGATAATAGGTAACACCTATGCAGCCGCGTCGCCTATAGGGCTGGTAAACGTGCTCGACGCGGCGGCGCCGGGCGATAGGATACTCCTGGTGTCCTTCGGCAGCGGCGCCGGGAGCGACGCGATAAGCCTCGTCGTCGAGGATGGGATACTGGATAGGCGGGGGCGGGCCCCTCTTCTCTCCAGCTATATCGAGCGTAGGAAGGTTATCGACTACGCGCTGTACCTGAGGTACCGGGACTTTATCTGTAGGTGATCCTGATGGGAAGGGTATATGTAGCCGGTATAGGCGCAACGCCTATCGGAGAGCACTGGGAGAAGTCTATACGCGACCTGATGGTTGAAGCGTCACTAAAGGCCCTCGACGACGCCGGCCTCGAGAGAGAGGCGTTGGACGCGGTATTCGTCGGGAACATGTCCTCGGGATACCTCCAGGGGCAGGAGCACCTCGGCTCCCTCCTAGCAACGTGGCTCGGCGTGCCTGGCGTCGCAGCATGCAAGGTCGAAGCCGCCTGCGCCAGCGGCGGGGCGGCCTTCCACAACGCCTTCATGGCGGTAAAGTCCGGGCTGTACGACTGTGTACTCGCGGTGGGTGTGGAGAAGATGACCGATGCCCCCACGGAGCACCTCACCAGCGCGCTCATCATGGCCGACGACCAGGAGTACACCGCCTTCGCAGGCTTCTCCTTCGTGGCGCTCAACGCCCTCGTCTACAAGGCCTACATGGAAAGGTACGGCGCACGCCAGGAGGATATAGCGCTCTTCGCCGTCCACGACCACAAGTATGCTGTGAACAACCCGCTCGCCCAGTATAGGAGAGCTGTCACCCTGGACGCTGTGCTCTCTTCCCCACTCGTCGCTGATCCTCTACACTTGCTGGAGTGCGCACCTACAGGCGACGGCGCGGCTGCCATACTGCTGTGCAGCGAGGAGAAGGCGCGCGAGCTGGGGCTTAGCCCCGAGGTGGAGGCTGCGGCGTCGACTGTGGCTACCGATATCCTCAGCCTTCATGATAGAGATGACCTGACGACCTTAAGGGCCACTGTAAGGGCGGCGCAGAGGGCGTACCGCATGGCCGGGATAGAGGCTGGCGACGTAGACGTTGCCGAGCTGCACGACGCCTTCACCATACTTGGTGTAATACACCTCGAGGACCTAGGCTTCGCAAAGAAGGGAGAGGGGTGGAAGCTCGTGAAGGAGGGTGAAATAGAGCTAGGTGGGAAGATCCCCGTAAACCTGATGGGCGGCCTGAAGGCTAGGGGCCACCCCGTCGGCGCCACAGGTATCTACGAGATCTATGATGTAGCGCTCCAGCTCTTGGGGAGGGCCGGGGCAAATCAGGTTGAGGGTGCTGAAATCGGCCTAGCCCAGAATGTGGGCGGCGTCGGCGGCACCGTCGCCGTGACAATACTGAGGAGGGTGAGGTGATGGGATGTGTCGTATATGAATAGTGTACCCCGGGCGTGGAGGGAGCGGATAACCAAGTACAGGCTCATAGGAGGCAGGTGCAGGAAGTGTGGCAAAGTGTTCTATCCATACAGGGAGTTCTGCCCTAGATGCGGCTCAGGCGACGTCGAGAAAGTAGAGCTTCCCAAGCGCGGTAGGATAAAGTACTTCACTGTGGTGCGGAGCGCGCCGGCCGAGTTTAAGAGGTATGAGCCCTACGTGGCGGCGCTTGTTGAGCTCGAGAATGGCGCGCTAGTGCCGGCCCAGATAACGGACGTCGACCCCGAGGACGTTAGAGAGGGAATGGAGGTAGAGGGGGTGCTTAGAAGGTATAGAGAGCAGGGCGAGGACGGGATTATAGAGTATGGGATCAAGTTTAGGCCGGTAATAGGTGAAGAGTGATAGAGAAGACTCTTCGGGAAAAACTTGCTAATTTTTTACTCGAGCACCCGAGTGAGGAATTCTCTGTAGAGGATCTAGCTAGGGCTCTCGGCCTCCGGGCAGAGGATTCAAAGAGGCTTTACGAGGATATAGTCCATGTATCGAAGACTCTGTGGAGGAGGAGTGGCGGGAAAATATATGTTGCTATGAGCCCTCCTGTATGCCTCTCCTGCGGCTACGTGTTCAAGGATCTTAAGAGGCCCAGGAAGCCTAGCAGATGCCCTAGGTGCCGCAGCGAGTGGATACGTGGCCCTAGGTTTCTCCTCGTTGTGAAGAGATAACAGCATTGGTAATGGCAACGAGGATCGCTGTCGCAGCGGTATCTGTCGCCAGTGTGAGCCCGGGGGCCACGTCGACTACGAGGTCTGCAAACCTGTATATACCGACAGGTATTCCCTCCCTGCTCCCTATTAGGACGTGAACCCTTTTGTGTTCCTCGTAGAGCTTTGCCAGGCTGTCCGCTACCTCGCCTATGTATCTGCCTTTCGTCGAGGTGACTATTATCGCGTCTCCCCGCTGGCGCGCGGCCCGTACATGCTGGTAGAGGTCGTAGAGCCTTATGGGGACGGGCTTCACCCGCCTGGCGTATGTGCGCTTCTGGATCCTAACCCGGGAGGCTCTCCCCTCGATGAGGCCTGAGAGGAAGGCGTCTAGCTCCTCTATGTCGGCCGGCTTATAGGGGGCGATCACAACCTCTCTAACCTCGAATGTCTGGAAGGCCCTCCCGAGCCGCACCCCGATCTTCCGCGCCCCCTCCATGTCCCCGAGGTATGGCGTCTGCACGACCAGGGTCTTAGAGAATATGCGGAGGGCATCCGGCTTCCCCGGATACTTCTTCCTATGGAGCATGTTTCCCGGCGTGACCGAGAGATACGCCCTCCCGCCTACTATCTCGACCCAGAACACCTTGTCGGGATAAGTGAGATCCACCGGGTTCCCCGTGACCTCCTGTATACAGGCGCCCGCCCGTACGTTGACGTCGATGGATGTGAACGTGTGCCTGCCCCGCCTAGTGGTTCTCACGGCAAATGTCTCGCCTGGCCTCAGCATACGCGCGAGCCCTGAGGCTGCCTCACATATGGCGTCCAGACTAGCCTCGACCACACGGTACACCGGCAGTACGCGTTCGGCCTCCACGACCTCGCTGGAAACCCTCTCAGCCGCTTCTTCCGGATCACCGGTGCAGTAGACTATCACGATACCCTCCATACCCTCGGGCTTAGCTACCGCCCTGTACCCCATCTCCGCTATCCTCTGCGCCGCAACGTATTCTAGCCCCCGAGGCGTTGTGACAAAGACGCACGCCCTCTCCTCGCTCATTACTCTTCACGCTACCCCATGGCAGAAATCTTTTCCCCCATCCCTGGGGCTAGGGCCTGGCAAGCGCCGCTATAAAGAAGCCTGTCGTACCCCTGTCGGGAAAGAGCCTCCTATATATGCACAGGCCGTCATAGCCGCACTCGCCCGGCAGGTCTAGGGGCACGGGCCTAGCGTCTACACGCTCCACGACGCGTTCACCCTCTGCGGGGAGCACCGAGCAGGTCGAGTAGACGGTGACACCGCCCTTCCTGAGTAGGGAGAGCGTGTTGTGGAGAAGCAGCGCCTGGAGGCGTGAAAACTCGGCGACCTCGCGCTCCGTCAGCCTCCATAGTGAGAGGCGGAGGCCTGGATTCCTCCCGAGTGCTCCACTGTTGGTGCATGGAGCGTCGAGGAGAGCGCCGGCGAACCGGCTCCTGAGCGGCGGCAGGGTGGAGTCCGAGGCGAGGACGTGGAGGCGCCTGCAGTGGGAGGCAAGCCTCAAGCCCCCTCTCAGTCTCCTCTCGGAGACATCGGCTGCGACGACCTCGGCACCCCTCGTACAGAGGATGCCCGTCTTCAGCAACGGTGCTGCCGCCACATCTAGTAGCGGGGCGCCCTCCACCACCCGCGTGAGAGCAGACGCTGCCAGCACGCTAGCCTTGTCCTGGTACACCGCGCCCCGCACGCCTGGTAGCGCCTCCCAGGGCTTCACAAATATCTCGTAGAGGAAACCTACGTCGCGGTCACGCCTATACCTTACGCCGAGCCTGTCCAGCCTGTCCTCCAGTCTTCCAGGCTCCGAGGGGTTGAGAGGCCTCACCCATACTCTCCGCCACGCATATGCCCTGGAGACCTCCTCCGCCCTCCTCTCCCCAAGCTTATCCACCAGTGTCTTTGTGATAAGTGGAGGTACAGTATAGGTGTACGCCAGCCTCAGGTTGTGGGGCATCGAGGCTATGCCCGTCTCAACTCTTTCAAGCATCCTAGAGCCTAGGAGTGCTAGGAGCCTATTCCCTAGGAGGCCTCCGCGCACCGAGGATATCTTCCCCAGCGATAGGCCGTGGCGCCGCCTCAGCACATATGCTACGCGGAAGGCGTTCCTCCTCCTGGCGGGGAGCCCCCTGTAGCCCCCCTCCTCGAGCACCAGGTCGGCCGGGGCGAACCCAACCAGCGTGCTCCACGCTAGCCTGTAGCCTGTACCCCTTTCACCGGGCCTCAGCCTCATCTTAGAGAAGACCGTGGAGGCCGCATGGTCGAGCGAGACGCCGTGCCTTTCCACGAGTTCCGCCGTTAGAACCGCTGCCCTGAAGACACGGGGTGTGACCTCCTGGGCGTCGAGAGGGGGGACCGGGTTCACCCTAAAGACCCCCGAGGAAGAGGTGTAGGAGGAATCCCAGGTAGTAGAGGGTGAACACTATTATGAAGGCTCTCTCCTTAGGCATCTTCTTATACACGCTTATCGCAGCCGTCAGAAGACCCAGTGAGAACACCTGGAGCACCCTGTAGGCTATACTCCTCTGCAACGGGTCGGTGAACAAGTAGGAGAGAATGACTGGTGTAGCATATATCGGGAGGAAGCCTGAGGAGAAAGCCCCTAGAAAGTCTATTCCAAGGGGCGCGTGGAAGCCCATGAAACGCGACCCAGCCTCAACGAGAACCGCCGAGACGAGGAGTCCCGCCAGGAAGATGGCGGCGCGTAGGGGCAATGGGAAGCTCACGTAGGGGAAGAACTCTAGGATGAATAGCATCCCCCCAGTAACCACTATGGTGGCGAGGCCCGCCAGCAGAGACGCCATGGCGGCCGCGGCGCCCAGTGCACGCTGCTTGTAGAAGATGGATACAGCCTCTACGGGGACGAGTACGGGCAGGATATACTGGTCGATGATCTTCTTAGGCCGCCTCGAGATGTAGGCCCTGAGCATGGGCTCGGAGTCCCTCATCCACCGGTAAAGCTTCAGGCCCTCTTCCGTCAGGAGGTAGCGCCTCTTCTCGTTTTTCGTGACGAAGCCTGCGAGGCCGTCCAGGTTGTAGTATAGGTTCCCGACGCTAACCTTCAAAGCCCTCTTCAGCTCGGAGAAGGAGGCCTCTCCATGCTCGCCTAGGTAGAGTATGATACGCCGCTTATGCGGGTTCCCTATAATCGAGTATATCGCGTCGATATCCGGGGAGTTAGGGTCATCGGAGCCTCCAGTAGATGACATCGAAGTGATGAAAGGTGGTCAACGTATTAAAACTTCGCTGCACCGGTGTCATACGGCGGAAAGTATATCTGCGCCGAGATAGGCCTCTCATTGAAGCCATGGCTATCCACTCACTGGTGGTAAGGCTGTCCAGCCTCGGAGACCTAGACAGGCTCCCGGCCATAATAGGCGGCGCCGCGGACGTAGTAGCCTTCGTCATAGAGGAGGATATACTCGAAGCCGTAGGCGCCTACGAGCTACTCGACCTTGCGGAGGAGGCCGGCGTGAAGACCTCCTCGATAAGGGTTCTGGGCGAGATATCCTCGGTGGAGGCGCTGGAGAAACTGGCGCTTATGTCGAGCGAAACGCTGCAGAGGACAGCGGTGATAGAGTACACGCCTAGGCTGGATCTCGACAAGCTATTCGACACCTTCGCGGTGAACAAGGCCAGGGTACTCCTCGACGCCCCGCCAGCCCGGGTAGATGAGGCGTACGGCAGGGTGAGGGAATACATCGGCGGCGTCGTCGGCCTCTCACTGAGCGAGCACAAGTTCGCTGGGACAGAAGATTTCATCGCTAAGCTAGATAGGTATCTTAGGGTTGTACGCTCCGTATCGCTGACAAACATCGATGAGGAGGGGCGCGGCGTACCACTCCTAAGGCCCTCCAGGTTCAACAACCCCGCCGTCATAAGGTTCCTCATCGAGAGAGGCTACGACGAGGAGATCTCCATAGATGTGCATGGGCCTTCAGCCGCGGACGAGTACAGAGCCTTCAGGGAGTACGCAAGGAGTATAGAGGAGAAGGTGCGGGGGAGATCACCCTTCCTCCTCCGCAGGGGCGGCGTCCACCTCTAACACGATCCTGCCTATATAGCCGCACCTGAGGCACCTGTACAGCGCCGGTAGGAGGCCGGCCACGTTCGCCACAACTATATCCGTGGACCCGCAGACAGGGCACACCAGGACGCCCCCCTTGAACCCGCTCTCCACCTCCAGGCTCAGCGGCTCATTGCCGACCGCGATCCTCTCATCAGGCACGCCCTCGCCCCTAAGCATGTCCACTGCCTCTTCAACACCCATAGAGCCCAGGGGGATCCTGCACAGGTCTTCACTCTCCTCCACGTCACCTCTCAGCCCGACGCGCTGCACCAGGCACTCTATGTTGCGGCACGTCGATTCTACGTAGGTCACCCCGTCTTCGGTGTATACGTTGAAGAAGGCGTCCTCGAAGCTGCACACTACCTACTCCACCCTTACCTTTACCCTGTGGGTCTCGACGGGGATTCTGATCTCCAATATCCCGTTCCTGAACCGCGCCTTGATGCCCTCCTCCACGGCGCCGGGCGGGAGCGCGAACTCTAACCTATACTCCGTTATCCGCTTACCGCGGAAGAGGGTTATTTCGCCCACGGTGAAGGGCTTCTTCAAGCGGGCCTCGAGCAAGAGCTTCCCGTCGACCACGGTCAGCGAGATATCCTCCTTACTCTTCACGCCGGCCAGGTCAACCCTCAGTACAAGCTCGTTGCCCGACCACGCGGCCTCGTAGAGAGGCTCGGCGGCCCCGTTCTCAATGTAGTAGAGGGGGCGGAGCATCTCCTCCTCTATCCTGCTAATCTCCTCTCTGAGCCTATCGAACTCCCGCTCAAACTCCCTGAGATACCTGGTTATCCACTCCTCCACGATAAACCACCTAGGCGTACAGCGCTGGAACCGTGAACTCGTACTCCTTGCCCGAGCCCCTCATAGCCTCCATGGTACGCTTCATGAACTCCCTCAGCTTTATCCGTATCTCCTCCTCCTGCTCCAAGAGCTTCTTCACGTCAACCTCGTGGCCTATCATGTCGCCCAGCGCCTTTAGCGTGGCGGCAGCCGCGCCGGGGTCGGGGTAGTTGAAGAAGCACTCTGAGAGCAGCGCGTAGGTCCTGACACCCCGCTTAAAGCCCTCCTTCAGTATCTGCGCATATATCCCGCCCACGAAGCCGTCGCTGAGAGGCTCTATGCCCTTACTCCTGGCCTCCTCCATGACCTCGGGCTTTATAGACGCGATATACGTCTTCGGCTTCTCTATCTTCATCCGGTTTGGGACAGCTATCCCGCCCAGCAGCACTATCTCGCGAACCTTCTCCTCCACGGCCTTGCCGACTAGGACGGAGGCGAGCTCGTGGATGTGCGCGGGCGGCACCGCGACGTCAGCGTGGAGCACGAGGATGTAGTCGTCCCCCCTATAGCCCCCATACACCCTCATGGGGAAATGCGGCTTACCCTTATGGAAAAGCAGCACCGCCGGAAGGGCCGGCGAGTCGATATACCCTATCTCCTCCAGTTCGAACACCTTTACTAGGTGAGAAGTAGATATAGGGCCCACGAGCCCTACATCGGGTAGGCCGACGAGGAAGTACGCCCCCTCGGGGACTTCCTTCTCTACGTTTATCTCCCAGCTAGCTTCCATCTACGCACCCATCTAGTATATGGGGGCACCAGGCTATAACTGCTCCCCAAAAAAGAGTTTGTCGTGGAGCTACTTGCTATACTTCTTGAGAACCTCGATCACCGGGAGGGTGCCCTTAACCAGGTACTCTATGAGGGCGCCGCCGCCGGTGCTGACGTGCTTGACCTTGTCAATGTAGCCGAGCTTGCGCGCGGCAGCCAGGGTGTGGCCGCCACCTATAAGGGTGAAGGCGTCGCTGCCAGCCATAGCCTCGAACACCTTCACCGTAGCCTTCTCGAAGCCCGGCTCCTCGAAGACGCCCATCGGCCCGTTCATCACAACGGTCTTCGCCGAACGTATACGCTCGGCGTACATCTCGGCAGTCTTGACGCCAACATCCCATATCGGCTTCTCGACAGGCAGCTCCTCCACCGGAACATCAATCCTTCCTCCCTCATCCTTTACGCCTAGGTCGACTGGGAGCAGGATTCTCCCACTGTACTTCTCGAGGAGGCCGCGTATCTCGTCCACAAGCCCCAGGAAACCCTTCTTCTCCAGCACCTCCAGGTTCACGCGGCCTATGTCGACCCCCGACGCATAGAGGAAGAGGTTAGCCACGAGGCCGCCTGTGAGCACGGCATCGGCTATGTCCTCCTCGAACACCGTGCGCACGATCTCCGCGCTGTCCTCGGCCTTAGCGCCGCCAAGTATATAGATACTCGGCCTCTCAGGGTTATTCCTAACCCTCCACAGGGCCCGTATCTCCCGCTCCATCACCCTACCCGCGACGTAGTGGGGAACCACAGGCGCGAAGCCGACCATGGAGGCGTGGGGTCTGTGGGCTGCGGCGAAGGCATCGACCACGTAGGCGTAGAAGAAGGGGGCTAGCTCCCTGACAAGCTCGCTCTTCGCGTGGACCTCAGGGTCCGCCTTCTTCCTCTCACCCTCCCAGAACCGCACGTTCTCGAGCACAAGTATGTCGCCGTCCCGGAGAGCCCTTATAGCGTTCTTAGCCTTCTCCCCGAAGATGTCGTCCACGAAGCGTACCTCCCTGCCCAGTATCGCTGAGAGCCTGGCCGCATGCTCCTTTAGGCTTACGAAGTCGGGCTCCCCCCTTCTGCCCTGGTGGGCTAGCACAACCACCCTAGCCCTCTTGTCCGAGAGCTCCTTTATGGTGGTTTCCCCGTGGATCCTTATCCTCGTGTCATCCAGTATCCTCCCCGTCCTAGGGTCTATGGGCGAGTTAAAGTCAACCCTCACGCCCACCGTCCTGCCGGCGACCTCTATATCGTCCAGGGTCTTTATGCCGAGTTCCTCGATCACGTCCTCTCACCCTACTGCATGATGATAAAGCGAGGGGTAGCGTATATAGGCTCCCCGGCCCGCAGGAGGACTACACGCCGCCGCTAATGATAAGCTGCGACTCCAGTAGAGACGCCGCCCATAGGAGCGACAGCTCCAGGATGACGACAGCTATCGTCGGCGCCAGGGATATCTTCTCCTCCCCCCTACCCCTCCTCATGAGGAACGGTGTCAGGTACGCGCTCTCGGCGGCAGCCATAGAGTACGCCAGTAGCTCTAGTATCGTGTGCGGCCTGTAGTATATCTGCCCGAACCCTATGTTCCTCCCCGAGACCATTACGAGCATCTTGGCCGTAAGCCCTGTCTGGTACGCCGAGAACATCATCAGGGGGAAGCCCAGAAGAGGCGTGTTAGCGATAAGCGTCATCATAGCGTTGTGAACGAAAACGTTCCACGCAGTGCCCTCGACGTCGCCCCGCTTTATTATGGCCTCGAAGAGGGGCCTAAGTTTCTCCACCGTAGCCCGCGCCTCCTCCATGCTCACCGGCGTTGAGAAGCCAGCGACCAGGAGCGCTGATAGCACCCCGAAGAATACAAGTGTCAACGCCATCCGCGTAGCATAGGGGTGCCTTAGGAAGAACCCTGTGACCACGCCCTCACCGCCATCCCCCTTCTGCTGACCCTGCTCCACAGCTACCGCCTGTAAAACAGTTGTATACTACACCCTCCTTCTCTACAATCGGCACCCATACCAAGAATATCTCGATATTTATGCTATTCTTCTTGATCCTCAGGGGGATCTCCTCGATGTTGTCCACCTCCCTCGCCACAGCCTCGTCTATCTTACCCATCTTCTCGTCCAGCTCTCTCCTGAGAGCCTTTATACCCTCAACGAGCTCTCTCAGAGCCTCCTTTCTCTCAGCTATCGCCACCCTGAGGTCACCCTTCACCCTCTCATACTCCGACCCCCTTAGCAAAGCACTGATCCTAGCCTTCAGCGATCCCATCTCGTCGAGCCTCTCCTGCATCCTCACGATCTCCTCCTGAACCTCGAGGAGCATCGCCCGCATCTCGCTTTCCCGGGCCTTATACTCCTCCGCCAACCTACGCTTCTCCACCTCCGCTCTCTCGGTCAGCTCCCTCAGGACGCGGCGCCTAAACTCCTCTCTGCTCTCACCCATGTCGGAGACCATCCCTGTCCCACGGTGAACGAAGAGGGTCGCTAGGCTCTCCCCCCTGGTGGCGAGGAGGAGCTTTATCTTCCGCTCGAGGCGGCGGTATATCCCCTTGCGCAGGTACTCGGGTGGGAGCTGGGAAAAGTGTAGGCCCCTACTCCACTTGTGGGACAGCTGTGACACTTCGAGCCTCTCGGCGTCGATACAGTACGCGCGGCGCACCATATCCTCTATCTTGACGAGGGGCTCGGGGTAGACGAAGCGGGCCGTAGACACAGTCCTCTCTATCTTCAGCTTCCTGTTCACAGCTTTGGCGTAGACCCTTACGTATATTAGGGGCCTATAGACCCCTCCCTCGCATTCGTGGCGGACGGGCAGAAAATACACGGGGATCTCCTCCGGCATCATAGGCGGCGTCGAGGACGACTCCATGGGCAGGGATGGCTGCACGCTACCGCCGGTCAGTGCCCGTATATCCTCGAGCGTGAGCGGGCCGCGAAGCTCCGAGTACGCGTCACGCGTCCTAAACTTGACGATCTCCCTGTCCACAGAGTTCACCAGTATGAACTCCCTGGGCTTCAGCGAGGCTATCTCTGCCTCAAGCCGCGCCCTCTCATAGAACGTGGCCTCCTCCGAGAGCCCCTCTAGTACCCGGCGCCTGTCGTTAGCGGTCTTCAGCTTCCCTATAAACCATAGGCCCGCGTTCGACAGTACCTTGTAGTCCACGTCTATCGGGTTCTGAGTCGATATAACCATGCCTATGCCGAAAGCCCTTGCCTGCTTGAAGAGCAGCATCAGGAGGTGCTTGCTGGGCGGGTTCTTGGGGTACGGGGGGAGGTAGCCGTAGATCTCGTCGAAGAATATGAGCGCACGGAGCGCGTCCGAGCTACCCTTCTCGAACATCCACCCGTATACCTGCTGGAGCAGGAGCGTGACCGTAAACATCCTCTGCCTCTCGTTGAGGTGCGCCATGTAGACGATGACTGCCCTCGGCGAGCCACCCCTGTCCCAGAGCAGACTATCCATGTCGGGCGCGACGCCGCGGCGCCACAGCTTGAAGCTGGGCAGCGAGAGGAGCTTGTTGAACTCTACCGCCAGCCTTCTCCTCTCACGAAGCGGGTAAAAGTTCTCCAGCTGGAGAACCCCTATCTTCCTGAAGGGGGGCTCCAGCAGGTATGTTACGAGGCGCTCTATGTCTAGCGGCTCGCCGTTGCGCCACGCATACTCTATTATAGCGGCGATAAGCGCCTTCTCCCTCTCCAGGTCCTTCTTTCTTCCCCTATATACTAGGCCTAGGAGGGCCTCAGCTATAGTATTGATTTTCTCGAGCAGGATCTCCTCGTGACGCTCCCAGCTAAGCGTCGCCGGCATACTCAGCAGGCCCGAAAGTGATATGGGGAGACCGGCGCTGCTCCCGGGGGTCAATATCAGCACTTCACGGCTCCCAAGCTCCCCGGCCCGCCCCCCAGTGTTCTTTCTCAACGCTAGGTTGGCTATGTCCCCCTTGACGTCGAAGGCGAGGACGGGTATCCCGTTGAGCAGCGCCTCCTCAAGCATCACGATGCCGAGCCCCGTCTTACCCGAACCCGTCATGCCGAATATTGCCGCGTGTGTCCGGAGATGCCTGGACGGGATGTTTAGGGGGAGCCCGTCGGCTCTGTAGCCTAGCTCGAACATCTCCTGGCACCGCGGTATGGCGAGTAGACACTACTTTATGCCACGCAGCCTGCGTAGCAGCTCGTCAATGCTCTCTATCTTCGTCAAGGCGAGCGGTATGTTCTCCCTCTTCGCTATCTCGAGTCCCAGCTGGTCAACCTTTCTGGTTCCATGGAAGACCACCAGCGCCGGCCTCAGTCCACCCATCCCAGCCTGCATGGCCTTTATGGCGACCATGGGGCTCCTCCCGTAGAACACCTTCGTGAATATCGCCGCCCTCTGCGTGGTGGCACCGTACAGCTTGACATAGTCGAAGGAGGGCACGCTTAGCACGAGCTTGAGGCTGTCAACCACCGTGTAGCCGAGGAGTGGCGTCGAGGCGAAGTTTATCCCCGTGACCAGCTCGGCATCTATCATCTCGCAGAAGCGGTTCACCGTTATAGGTATGGAGAACTCCCTCATATCGAGGACCGCTTCTCTCAGCTTGTCCGAGCCGAGGAGGATCCTCGAGAGGCCGGAGAGCACTATGCCGCCCCTCTCAATGTCCTTATAGAGGAGGCTTTTCACGAACTTCTTTATGAAGCGGGAGCCCGGCGACTTGCGCCGGCCGCTCTCATAGTCGCTTATAACCGACGCGGAGACTCCCATTATAGCCGCAAGCTCCACCTGTGTGAGGCCGAACTGTTCACGCCACTTCCTCATCTCCCTGCCGGGCTGGGGCGACATTATTATCTCTCCGGCTATCTTGCTGGCAACCTCCTTCACAAGGGGGTTCTCCAGACTCATCTCCCCGCTCTTCGTGGACACAGGTATCTGTGCTACAGTCCGGTATTAAATGGTTAGCCTCGTGTCGAGTGGCCGCAACGCTCGGAAACATATTTCACGCCCACCCGGAATGTATCACCGGCGCCTATGAAGAGGCTCGGAAGGCCTGATGCGTGAAGAACCCGTGCAGGCCGGAGGCGCCTCTCCGTAGTTAACAACGGCGATTATTTACATGTATTGTATTTTTCCCGACAGATCGCTGAGAGGGTGTAATTTATATTCTAGGCGCCACACATATAGAGCGGTATGAAGGCTAAAGTAGCCATAAACGGCTTCGGGAGAATAGGGAGGAACTTCCTAAAGGCAGCGCTGAAGAACCAGAAATTCCTGGAGCGCTTCGAGGTAGTAGCGATCAACGACCTCACAAGCGCCGACATGCTCGCCCACCTCTTCAAGTATGACTCCGTCTTCGGCGTCTTCCAGGGCGACGTCCACGCCGAGGGCAACAAGCTCGTCATAAACGGAATGGAGATAGAGGTTCTCAGCAACCCTGATCCCGCCAAGCTGCCGTGGAAGGAGTATGGGATAGACGTCGTACTCGAGTCTACGGGCAGGTTCAGGGACAGGGAGGGTGCCTCCAAGCACCTCCAGGCCGGAGCCAAGAAGGTCGTGATCTCGGCGCCGGCCAAGAACCCCGACGTAACCATAGTCCTCGGCGTCAACCACCAGGTGTACGACCCCGAGAAGCACGTTATAATTTCTAATGCCTCCTGTACGACCAACGCCTTCGCCCCAGTCGTCAAGGTGCTAAAGGAGAACTTCGGTCTCATCGAGGGCATGATGACGACCGTCCACGCCTACACGAACGACCAGAGGATACTCGACTTCCCGCACAGGGATCCGAGGAGGGCTAGGGCGGCCGCCGTGAACATTATACCCACGACAACCGGAGCGGCCAAGGCTATCATGGAGATATTCCCCGAGCTCAAGGGCAAGCTCCACGCGATGTCCATGAGGGTGCCTGTGCCCGACGGGTCCGTCGTGGACTTCGTCGCCCTACTCGAGAAGGAGATCACCAAGGAGGAGATGGACGCTGCCTTCAAGAAGGCCGCCGAGGGCGAGCTCAAGGGGATCCTGCAGTACGTGGACGAGCCGATAGTGAGCAGCGACATCATAGGCAACCCGCACTCCTCGATCTACGACTCGCTGGCGAGCAGCGTGATAGGCGAGAAGAGCGACATGGTGAAAGTGATATCCTGGTACGACAACGAGTGGGGCTACTCCAACAGGCTGGTAGACCTCATGGTCTACATGTATGACAAGGGCAGCTTCTAGAGAAGCCACATTTCCCATTTTTCCCGCGTGTTCTACGGCTTAAAGCTGTAGACTTTCTTTTCCTTGCTGAACACTAGTTTGCCCGTTGCCTCATCCCTTATCTCCATGACCCGATGGTAGGGTATCCACTTTTCCTCGCCGCGCCAGAGATAGGTGAAGCCATCCCTGGTGACCTCGACAAGCCTGTCACTTGTAACCTCCTCGTATCCTCTAGGTGATCCGCGTGAGAGATACCGTATAACGTAGCGCCTCCCCCTCATACGCCTATCCCATCTCAGGCGTGTGAGGAAGTCGCGCATCGGGTTCTTCATAGAGACACCCTATGCCTATACCCCGTCTCCAGTATTATCCTCTTCCACCCTCTAAGCCGCTTATAGGCGCGCTCGGCGTCGTTGCCTCTGAGCCGCAGGTAGAACCCGTCGTCGTCCACCTCTAGATCTGAGGTGGACGTGAGCCTCTTCACGTGCCTGGCCGCCTCCTCGACATCGACCTCCACCGGGATCTCCTCGCAGAGAACAGGGCACCTAGTACAGAACCTCCCCTCTATATAGTCAAGGCCTGCGCAGGGCACACGCTGCCCCGTCGCTAAGAAAGCTGCATAGTTATTAGCGCAGCAGGCCGAGAGGAACGGCACTATGCCCCTCCTACGCGCGTAGCTGACCGCGGCCTCCTTTAGATCCCTTGTGTACACCGGGGTCTGCCTACCTCTAGCTAGGCTACCTCTTAGCCGCTCCATGATTGCAGACACATCAAAGCCGGCGCCGCGCAGCCTCGCCAGTATGGAGGGGGAGGCCCTGAAGCCGCCCACGACGACGCCGTAGGCCCCGTGCCTCGAAGCCTCTCTGATTATGTCCTCTACCTCGTCGTCATTTACCCCCGGTATCAGCGGCCGTAGAAAGAGGAATGGCCTTGCGCCAGCCTTCCTCAGCCTCCTGATAGTCTGCAGGCGCTTCCAGGGCTCAGGGGCGCCAGGCTCCAGCCTCTCATGCTTCCCGAGGGTTACAATGGTCACCAGTATGCTTAGGGGCATCTCTACCCGTGCCAGGCGTTTAGCCTTCTCCTCGTCGAGGTACGCCTTTGTGGATATTTGAGTCGGGTTTCCCAGGTGCCTGCCTATGCTGTTCAGGTACTCCACAGTCTTCGAGAAGAGGGCGTCGTCCCCCAGGGGCTCACCGACACTGCCTATGGCTATAAACGTGCCGAGCCTGCCCGGCAGAAAGGCCTTGTTTGAGAGCAGCGCATATGCCAGCTCCTCCCCATTAAGCCCGTAGAGCCTATACTCTCTAAAGCTGAAGCCCATATCCGGGACATAACAGTAGGCACACCTGTAGGTGCAGCCCAGCGCGACGTGTACAGTTATCCCGCAGGGCCTCGGGAGACGGCGTGCATGGTGGTCGTTACGCGCCTTTACGATACTCTCCCTCGAGAGCTTCGAGGATAGCTCCTCCAGGGCTATACGCTTCCTATATAATAGCTCTGAGAGGGAGAGCTTGAGCGGCTTCACTCTATCTCAGCCTCCCGCCTCTCCTTGGCCCTAAGTATCTTCTCGGTGACAGATGCCGGCAGTGCTGCGTCCTCCCTCCTGTAGGATGTGGGGCCTAGGATCACTATGCCCTTGCCGTCCACTATCTCAAACTCGTATAGTCTTAGGTCGTGGGGCGTCTGCCTCATCTTTTCGACCACCAGGTACCTGCGTAGCCTGCCACCCCTAATAGCCTTCCTAAACCTTATTATCCCGTCGGCCACGTGCTCCAATCCGAAGCCGAAAGCCTCCGATGTCGTGATAGAGTACTGGCTCGTGGCTAGGACCGTGAAGTTCCACTGATAGAGTACCTTCTTAAGATAGTAGCTGTACTTCCTCGCCATAGCCGGCTTGTCGAGCCAGAAAGCCGAAAGACTATCCACCACGAGCCGTGCATGCCCATAGCCCATCCTCCTCTTCACAGCTATCACCTTCTCGACCAGCTCCTCAGGGTCGAGCCTGTACAGCGAGTAGGGGTCATCCCTGTCCTTTAGGAGGGCATCTATAATGACGAGGGAGCCGCTATCCAGATAGCGGCGGAAGTCCATCCCAAACATGGAGGCCTGGCGGATTATACTCTCCCTGGTCTCCTCGGTAGTCACAAAGATGGCCCGCTCGCCGCTGACAAGGCCGGCCCACGTATAGTGTATCGCGAATATCGTCTTACCGCAGCCCGGCTCGCCGACAGCCGCTACTAGGAAGCCGCGCGGTATGCCCCCGGCGAGTATCCTGTCGAGCTCCTTTATGCCTGTAGATAGCCTCTCCATAACTCCTCGGGGGAGGGGCGACCGCTACACATAAAAATTTTTCGGTTATCTATAGTGCGGCCTTATCGATACGAGTCTCGGCAGCGTGCTCCTTAGCTTCGGGTACCCTCTGCTCTCCTCCTCAAGCCTACTTATCAGCTCGTCTAGGCTCAGCGATGCCTGCCCCTCTCCTCGTATCCGCACGCTCAGCTTGCCGCTCTCCTTTTCACGTGCGCCGTAGACGACCACATAGGGTATCCATTTCACCTCCGCGTCCCTTACCCTCTTCCCTATGCTTTCCTCCCTGTCATCTATGTCTACGCGGAAGCCGCGGCTTTCTATCGTGTCTGCCAGCTTCTCGGCGTCGCTGAGGTATTCCTTGGAGAAGGGTATGATCCTCACCTGGATTGGGGACATCCATAGGGGGAGCCTAGGCGTCTCGCCGCGCTCCATGGCCCTGACAGCTGTGTCGAAGACAGCGTATATGTAGCGTTCCAGCGAGCCTATCAGCGCCGTGTGAATTATTACGGGGTACTTCTTCTCACCGTTCTCATCAGTGTATTTTATGTCGAATCTCTTCGCGTTCCCGATATCTATCTGGAAAGTGCCTATTTCGCGCGGCCTCCTGAGCTGGTCTATGATATTGTACTCGATGTTTATTACCCAGTAGTACTTGCCCTCCGGTACGAAGTGGAGGAGCACAGGCTTACCCTCCTTCTCCACGAGCTTTTTGACGAAGTCATGGTGGTCCCTCAGGAAGCTCCTCGTAGTATTGTATATGCTGACGTAGTCGCGGCCAATCTTCCTTATCTCCTCGTATATCTTGTCATGTATCCGAAGGGAGACCTCCATGGCCTCCTCGACGTCCCGGCAGAACACGTGGAAGTCGGGCATGTAGAACTTGCGTAGCCTGAAGCACGCGACGAGCTCGCCGGGCTGCTCCAGCCGGTAGCTGTCGGCGACCTCGAAGGCGCCGAAGGGTAAGTTGCGGTAGCTTATCTCCCAGTCCTTTATCATCGCGAACTGCTGGTGGCACGCCGCGTATCTTAGCACGAGCTTCCTGCCGTCCGCCTCGAACTGGTACAGCCTATCGCCGAAGAGCTCCGCGTGCTGCCTGATAGGCTTGTAGTCGAGGTTGAACATATTCGTGCCCTTAACCCTGAAGACCGGGATGCCCACGCTTCTCGCGCACATCCATGCGTACTCGGCTACGGCATCCATCATAAGGGAGGCCTCCGGGCCGTACCTCATGTGCCCTATATCGCTCATAGGCTCCCATTCGAAGCCGAACTTCTTGCAGAGCGAGAGATACTTCGGCGTGCCCCCCTCCCGCCTCCTCTTGAACACCTCCGCGTCCAGTAGCGCCACGAAGTCGTCGGGCAGCCCGCCGGGGAGCTCCTCTATCGGGATGACCCGGCCGTCAGGGAACATCACCGCATAGTCCTCATACCTTCTCTCCACCGCCCCGCCAGGCTTTATGCTCCTCGAAAGCTCGGCCAACGGGTGTCCGAGGCACTCTATGGAGAACCGCTTATACCAGCCGAAGGGCGCCCTATACGCCTCCAGGCCCCTCTCCAGGAGCAGGGAATGTATCCTCCGCAGCGCCTCTATGGCCTCGCCCGGATCCGCCAGGTTGTCGGATAGGTGCGCGTAGGGGTACACCACTACCCTCTCTGCCCCAACACGTGAAGCGACGTCCACTATCTCGTCCACAGCCCGCTGTATGACGGTGGCGTCGCCCAGATCCCCCTTCTCAACCGTGATGAACGCTACAAGCGCGTTCTCGTAGCTCCCGGCCTTCTTTGCGCCATCGAACTCCTCCGCCGCGTCTAGCGCCTTACTCCTAGCCTCGTACTCGAACTTCTTCGCATGTATTAGAAGCATCTTCATCGGTCATCCCTCAACTCTCCCCATAACACCCGGGTCACTATTAAGCTTCCCTACTCGAGCTTGTCGAACTCAGCGCCGAGCTTCTTGAGCTTGCTCCTAAGCTTCCCGTAGAGCTGCTCCTCCCTGAGAGCCTCCTCCTCTATGGAGAAGCTCTGCTCCTTCTTCGGCTGCACTCTCTCGAGCTTGAGTCTACAGGTGCCGTCTGGGAGCAGTGCATGCCTCTTACAGGAGGCGAACTGACACTTAGGGCCTATGCACTCGTCGCCCGTCCATGTACAGAACGCTATAACCCTGCGGCCCCTCCTCCTATATATGAGGGCGTTCTTGAGGCACTCGAACGCCCTGAAGGGGCACACAGGAGTGCACTCAACGCCGCGTCTGACCATGCTGGATTCCCCAGCACTCCATTTATCGCAGCCACGGGTTAAAAAGGAGTGCCCGCTCTGAATATTAGAAGCCCACGCTAAATAGGAGATTTGTAGCCCCTCTCCGCGAGGAAGCGCCGTACCTCCTCTAGCGACGGCGACTCGTGGGCGCCTACGCGGGTAACCTTCAATGCCCCCACGGCGTTGGCGAAGACGAGGCACTCCCTGCAAACGCCTAGCGCCTTCCAGCAGACTATGAAGGCCGCGTCATAGGCGTCCCCTGCACCTGTGGTATCCCTGGCCTCGACCTTGAAGCCCTCAGCAGCCAGCCCCTCCCTAGGCAGGGAGGAGCCCTTCTCGCCAAGCTTCAAGACTACCAGCCCCTGGTAGCGTTCTAGCAGGCTCTCCCCTCCCAGGGCCTCGTACTCCCTCTCGTTCACGAAGAGTATGTCAACGTTGCTCAGCGCCTCGGCTATGTAGCTGTAGCCCCGATACGCTACTGCGTGGCCCGGGTCATAGCTCACCGTGAGCCCCCTCCTCTTGGCCTCAGAGGCGAGCCAGGACGTGTAGCCTGGCTTCGTGCTGCTAAAGTGGAGGTGCTCAACCCCGGCGAGTACGCGCTCCGCCTCTATGTGCTCTGGGCCCAGCCTGCTATTGGCGCCTCTTATAGCCAGCATAGCCCTCCTCCCCTCACCGTCCAGTATTATCAGCACCCTCCCGCTCGGGAGCTCCAACCGCCCTATATAGCCGGTGTCGACACCCTTGGATGCAAGCTCCTCGACTATCATGTCCCCGTAACGGTCTGCGCCTACGAGGCCTATGAAGCGGCTATAGGCGCCCAGCCTCGCAAGCGCGACGGCGACGTTTGTAGCTGCACCGCCGAACTTCCAGAAGCTCTCCCTCACCTCCTGGGCTTCGTCGGGGCCGGGTATCCTGTCTACCCTGTAGTACTCGTCTATACTCGCGTTACCGGTTGTCGCGACCCTGAGGATCGGCATCTGGTATCGATATCAATTATAGTGGTGCACAGATAGATAAGTTAGGGTGCATGCTCTTGACCGAGGATGCCAGGTCGCTCGCCGAGCTAAAGAAATACCTAGAGGAGAAGGCCGAGAGCCTGGAAAGGGAGCTCCGGCTCATAAGAACGCTCATAAAGCTTGTAGACCAGAGCCTCTCCTCCCAGAGCTTCATGAGGGCCTCCGAGCTCCCCCCATCCCCTCCCCCGGAGAGGGGTGAGCCGCCCCCGCCTCCCCCTCCACAGCCTAGAGAAACCGTGGATCTAGGCTCCGCCAGCCAGGTGCTGCCGGTGACCTCTAGGACGGGCGAGCTGCTAGCTAAGATCTACGTGTTCCCGGATAGGCTCATCATAAGGCCTGAGAAGCCATTCCACGTCTCGACATCACCCTTCAACCCCTTCTTCGTGAGAAAGGTGCTCGAGGGGTTCAAGAGGAAAGCGGAGGACCTGGTCGCCCAGGGCGCCATAAGGCCGGAGGAGGCTTTCGACTACGACATCGTGGAGGAGGACGGCGTCATAAAGGAGATCGTTATCAGGAACTATGGGGGCCCGGATAATCTAAGGGAGATCAGGAGCACTCTGAGGTGGACGCTCAACAAGATGGCGCAGCGGGAAGGGCTAGCGTAACACGGTCTTTTTCTGTCTCTTATACATCTCTATGAGCTCCTGCTCCGTGGTGGCCTGCTCCGGCTTTTTGTCGAACCTGTAGCGCCCGGTGAAGCGTGGGAAGCGTATCGCCAGGCCTGCACCCTCCTCCACCTTGTTAAGGCAGCACGTGTGGAGCGGGCTCAGCGTTATCTCGGCCCCTATTATCTCTAGCACTAGAGCCGGCACGAACCAGACGTCGGCCTCTATCTTAGAGACGACGCGGGGGTGCTTGTGGTCTATACGGTAGGGCTCGAGCAGCTCCGGGAGCCTAGCAAGGTCCTCGTCGGTGAAACCGCTTCCAACCTTGCATACCGTCTTGAAGACATCCTCCTCGGGGGAGTACGCGGCCATGAGTAGGGCGCCATATGTGCCAGCCCTTTTCCCGCGCCCATAGAAGGCTCCGACGACGACGAGGTCGACCGTGTCGGTCATCTCCATCCTATAGTCGCGCTTGAACTTTATCCACAGCCAGCCCCTAGCGCCCATCTGATATACACTGTCCGGCCCTATCGACTTGCACATAAGCCCCTCGCAGCCCTCGCTTATCGCCTGGTCGAAGAAGAGCATGAGGTCGCGCGGGTTGTCAACTATCTTCCCCGTCGCCAGGCGCACCTCGTCGCTCTCGACGACTATCTCCTCCAGGTGCCGCTTCCGCTCGAGTAGCGGCAGGTCTATTAGCTCCTCCCCCTCTCGGTACACTATGTCGAATAGGTAGACCCTAACGGGGTACTCCTCCATAGCCCTTGCAACGTCGTACTTCCTCCTCCTATGCATGAGCTCCTGGAAGGGCAGCATGTCCCCCGTGTTAGGGTCTATAGCGACTATCTCCCCCTCGACGATGAACTCGTCGCCCCTGAGCCTCTTGATGTACTCTACGACGTCGGGGTAGTGGTGTGTGATGTTCTCCAGCCTCCTGCTGAAGAGCCATACCTTGTCCCCCCGCCTGTGGGCTTGTACACGCTCACCATCGTACTTGTACTCGGCCAGGCACCGCCCCCCAAGCTTCTCCAAGATCTCCCGCGGGTCTCTCAGCCTCTCAGCGAGCATGGGGAGAATCGGTATTCCCACCTGGATCTTTATCTCCTTGAGCTTCTCAAGCCCCTCCCTAGCTAGAAGGACTGCTATAAAGCCGAGGTCGGGGTGCTTGGTATATGCCTTCTCCAGCACCGCGCGCGCAGCCTTCTTCCCCGTGAACGCTATAGCGAGGGCATCGAGTATAGTCATGTCGGCGACGCCTAGCCGCAGTCTACCCGTGACCGTGCGTACAATATACTTAGCCTCCAAGGGCTCCGCGTCCCTCAGCAGCGATACGAGGGTCGATATCTTCGTCTCCTGTGAGCCCTCCCCCTGGGCCTTAGCTATCTTCATCAGCGAGTTGTATACACGGTTGACCGTAAGCGGGTTTCTCGCAGCAACGCCGCCGAGAAACGCCGTTAGACCACCCCCCTGATACCTGGAGAGAAGCTCCTGCGCTACAAGGCCGGCGTCGCCAAGTTTCTTATAGAGCTCCTCGACCCTCTTCAGGGCCACCCCCGTGGCCCTCGATATGGCCCGCAGCGTTAGCTTCTCAGCTACTCCGAGCTCGACGCCCTCATAGTCTGGGCGAAGCTTCCCCTGCGTCAGGTAGATGACCTTGTCTAGAACCTCTATCGGCGTCTGCTTGAAGAGGGCGACGAGGTACTCGGTCATAGCTATCCTGCTTGTCGTCTTCTCTATCTTCTCGTAGAACTCTACAAGCGTCCTGTAGAGCATATCACCCTCCGGCATGAGAAACACACCTATGTGACTAGAACACTCGGGGCTACTTAACGCTATGGCGTACAAGAAATACCGGGGGCAGGTGGGCTACCTCTTAACCCTATCGCATATCGGCGGCGGGTTGTAGGGATCCTCGATAGCTATGTGGTAGAGGGTACACCTCCCCCTCTCCTTAGAGTAGAAGATGCAACTCAGACACGTCTTACTTAGATCTATCGTGCCTCTCCCAGCCTGCGCCCCAGCCGGTGTAGGCGCCGCAGCCTCCTCCCGAGGCTTGGGGGCCGCGGGTGGCGGCGGCCGTGTCTCCCGGAGAGCTGGCCGCTGCACTGGCCTCGGCGCCGGCTCCGGAATCCTGGGTATCTTCGGCTTAGGAGCCGGGGCGCGCTCTACGGGGGGCTTGGGGGGCGGTGGTACCTTGCTGTGCCTCGGCGGCGGCGGGCTGATCTTTCTCGGCCTAGGTGGTACCACCGGCTTCTCCGTCTTCCTGGGAGGCGGTATGGCCGCCGGCTTAGTCCTGGGCTCCGGCTTTGGAGGCTCTATCTTCTTCAGGGGTTTGGGCGGGGTGACGGGGGGTGCTATCGGGGGCTCTTCCTCCTCCAGCTTAAACTCCTCGGGCTCCTCTACGGGCGCCGTCGCCCTGATCTCTGTCTCGGCCAGCGGCCTCTCCGGTACCCGTGCACTCTCCTCCAAAGGTATGCTTGGAGCCTCGGCGTGCACCGTCGGCGGGGGCGGCGGGGCTAGCTGCTCCTCAGCCGGCGCCTGCTCCGCGAGTAGCGGCGCCTCCTCGCTCGGGGGCTCTTCGACAGCCGGCGGGGCTATTGGTGGTAGGGGGGAGACATCTCTGGTGGGTGGTGATGCCTCGCGCTGCCATATACTTGCCTCGGCAACCAGGGAGGGCCCTAGAAGTATCTCTCTAAGCTTCTCGAGGGAGGGGTATTCTCCCTCAACAACTTTTTCGCCGTCTACAACTATAGCGGGTATGGCCTTGACGCCATACTTCCTAATCTCCACTGTGTACATGCCGCCGAAGAGCTCCTCGAGCTGCTTTATGAAGGATCCGAACTGTGAGGGATCTTTGATCTTGAAGGTCTTCACTCTTAGCTTCGGCCTCTCGCCCGGTGGTAGCTCCTTTAAGAGCTCGTTTATCGCCTTGAATAGCTCCAGGGAGCGCGGATCCCTGCCTATGAAGAGCCTGATCTCCTTTGCCACCTCTTTCCAACCCCCTATTAATCTATCTGTAGAATCTTATTGCAGCCCAAAATATATCATAAACGCCTACGCCCAGAGCTCGCGCTCTATGACCTCGCCTCCCGGCGTCACCTCGACGAATATCTGCGCCTGGAACGTGTACACGTTGACCCTGCCCTCCCTCCAGGCATCCTCCCTGAGACCCGCCTTCACGCAGGCATGGTTTAGGAACTCCTCCACGTTCCAGTTATACTCCACGGGAACCTGGGGTAACAGTAGGCCCCTCGCATAGCCGGACTCCACTATTATCCCGTCCCTCCCAACCTTAACCAGGTCGAGGAGCTCCTCGGGGTCACTGTACTCGACCTTCCGCGGGGGCGTGAGCACGCTTACCTCGAAGACAACCTCCTTCAGCTCGCGGAGACTTAGAGGGGGGAAGCGTGGATCCTGGGTAGCGGCCGCTATGGCTGCTTTAATGTCGGCCTCGACGAGAGGCATGATTGGCTCTGGATAACCTATGCAGCCCCTGAGGATCCTCGAAGCCTTCCTCGAGACGGGGTCTAGCACTATCTTCTCGATTGTGACGAACACGCCCCGCTTCTCGTATAGCCTCTTGGGCGTGTCTGGCGGCGGCTCTATCACACGCGCCGTGGCTAGGTACTCCTCCACGGCACGCCTAGCCAGCTTGACGAGGAAGCGGCCCTCCTCGAGCGTCAGCCTATCCTCCATCTACCACCCCCCGGATCCTCCTCAGAGTCGCCTCTATCTCCCTCATATGCGTCCCCACCCAATAAATGTGTCCACACCTCTCACATACATAGAAGACCTCGTAGGCCGCAGACACCTCCTCGGGTACCCTGCCCTCCACTTCCTCCCTCTCAGCTACCCGCAGCCTGCCGCCGCACAGCGGGCAGCGTGTCCGCCCCATGTCGACCTCGAGCTCTATGCCCAGCACCTCCGCGGCCGCCGCCAGGGCTTCCTCGAACCTCTCCGGCAGCGTCACCGCGAGGGCGCCCCTGGCAGCAGCCCTCCTCGCAAGAGCCTTGTCACGCGTGAATAGCACGTCGCCCGGCCCGAGCCTGGCCAGTATCTCCGCGTCGGCGGCCTCGCCGACGTATATTGCGTCGACGCCCAGTATGCGCAGCCACCTTGCCAGTTTCCCGAGCATGCCGTCAACCACTACCCTCGAGTAAGGCGCGGCGGACTGCTTCGTAGAGCACGTGCTCTGAGGCGAAGACTTGTCTGCCACTTCCTGCGTCATATACTCCGAAGGAGAATCTCCTGAGCAGGCTTAAAAAGCTGGGTATATCTGAGGCGTGTGGCGGCTCCAGAAGGTATCTCTCCCCCAGGGAGGAGGCGCGCGTGGCCGTGTGTCCTACCTCGTCGAGGTACCGCGCGATGCCGGCGGCTGTGGCCACGTATACTATTCTTCCCCCTCTACAGAGGGGTATATGGCCGCTTCTAAGGGTGGACATTCTCTCGAGTATCGTCTTCACGGTGGACAGGTAGGAGAGGCAACGCTCAGAGTTCCTAGCCATGAAGCTCAGCAGAGACGCCGTGCTCGGAGCCCTACGGAGTACGTGGAAGAACATCGATCTAGGCGTCGCCGCTGCCACGCGCCTCCCCGAGACGACTATGTACCTGGCCTTGTCCTCAAGGAAGAGCTCGTACAGCTTTCTCAGGCCGGGGTTCTTCTTGAAGACCCTTATGTGGGCTGTGCCGGCCTTGCGGCCGAGCACGTGGAAGGGGAGCCAGTAGTAGGGGATATAGGCTCCACCAAGCTTGATGACAAGCACGCCCTCGTCTACCCCCCCGAGGCCCCTGGCCACGTATACGTCCTCCAGGTAGTCGGGGCCCCTCACAGCCTCACCACCCGCCTAGCTATGTAGAAGCCGCCCCTCGGGAGTAGGCGTTCGACGTCGCCGCTCTGAACCCTCTTGAGGCCGCACTCCCTCCGTAGGAGACGCCCTATCTTGTCGGCCACAAGCCTCCGTGCAAGCCTGCCTGGCTCCAAGACCAGGTAGCAGCCCCTCCTATCCCCCAGCGCCAATGCGGGCAGCGCCGCCAGTCCCTCCCCCGGGCTATAGCCGACCGCCAGGGAGAGCTTGACCCTACGCAGATAGTTCCTCTTCCCGTAGACCATGAAGGCCCCCTTACCCAGGTATTCCCCGCTGGGCGCCTTCTTCGACACCTGCCTTCCCCAGACCCAGTACACGTCGACCGCATAGAGGCCTGCCTCCCACGCGCTCGAGTACGAGGCGGCGAACTGTGCAGCCTCCTCCAGGTCCCTCTCCCCGGGAACCCTGCCCTCGGTCTTCATTATAGTGGCGGGCGCCCCATGTATGTCGGCGTGGAGGAAGACGTCGTCCTCCCCCAGGTACCTCCTCACCAGTAGCTCGTTCTGGCCAGCGCTCCTACCGGCTACCACTAGGAAGCCCCCGCTCGTGGTGAAGTACCTGAAGTCCTCGTACCACCTGCGCCTCCTCCTCGGAGCCTGCGACAGGGCACGGGCCTCCCTCCTCTCCTGTTCTACGCTGATGCCCTCTATGCGCTCCCTAAGCCTCTTCAGCGCGTTGTACCTCGACTCCAGCGTCTTATAGACTCCTCCCCTGGCGTCCACCTCGACCTCGACTCCACCATACTCCAGTCTCAGCAACCACCTCCCGTGATCGATGCCGCGGAGCTCCGGATACCTCTGGGTTAGCCTATCCTCGATGACGTGCCAGGGGGTCTTGGCGTCACGCAGCCTCCTATACTCCTCCACGACCTCCTCTATGCGGGCCCTCTCCCCCTCGAGCACCCGTATCTCCGCCTCGACCTCGGCCAGAGCCTCCCTGAGCCTCTCTCCGAGGGGCCTAGGCTTCGCCTCTTCGCCGCACAACGTCTGGATCAACGCTGTGAAGTAGCGGGGCGCCTCCTCGAGGTAGCGCACCTCCCGCATGGGCTCGGCCCTATGCGATGGCAGGAACGGGTAGACGTCGCCACCCACCACGTAACCTGTGTCACTGGCAAGGGAGCCGGTATAGAGTTCCCGTGCGACCCAGTACGCCTTCTCCACAACGCTGTGCTCAGCGCTCGACGCCTTGGACCCGGGGTCCACGCCGGCCCTGTAGAGTGCCTCATAGGCCACCTCGCCCGGCAGCCCCGTGGCCGCTGCGAACGCCGTCACGAGCCTCCTCCTGGAGGAGGAGACCGCCTCGACCACGGACTCCGGCGGCACCTCGAAGACCGAGGGCTGGCGCGGCGGGGGCGTATAGCGAGCACCGGGCTCTACACTCCTATCACGCATCCTCCGGCGGCGCATCGCGTAGCGTATAACGCCGCCCTCGACGAGGATCACGTTGCCCTCTCTAACCCACTCCAGGATCAGCTCTACGCCGCCGCTTCTAAGGGATAGCACCCGGTCACCGTTCAGCAGCGACGCTTCCTCTATACGCCTACCCTTGAGGAACCGCTTCACCGGAGTATAGCTCTCCCTGGCTCCAGTCCCCTGCTCCACGGCGACGGGGCCTATGCGTGGGTGGAAGAGCAACCACCCCTCCCTCCCCGACGCTCTCAGCCTGAGGGATACGCACTCGCCGCTCCTGTAGACCGCGGCTACCCGCATGCCCTCGAGGCCCCTGATGAGGGGCCACATCTTATACAGGTCTAGGAGCGTCACCCTCCTCCCAGCCACCCTTTACATCGCCCAGCACTATCTCCCCGGATCCCGGATAAAGCTTCTCCACGCGTAGCCCGTCTCCGCCGGCTGAGACCCTAACCCTGTGCGTAAAGTAGTGTGTGAAGAGGCTGTCGCCGAAGGGGCGGCGGGAGAGATAGTTTAGCGCGATGAAGCGGCCGTCCCTCGCTGCCAGGGCCAGGCCGGTATAGAGGACGAGAGCCGTGGCACCCCATCTCCCCCTGTAGGGTGCCTCCATGTCGAAGAAGAGGCGGGGCAGGCTGTCGAGGACTACGAGGCTATAGCCGCCGCCCTCCATTAGGGAGACTATGTCGCCCGGAGAGGGGGTGGTGTACAGGTATAGGCCCTCGGGGACCCGGCCCTTCAGGCGCAGCATGTGGGTGTACCTGCCCGAGAGGTCCACGTAGAGTACTGGCCCCTCACCTAGAAGCGCGTCTACAGCCTCCCATGCAACGAGCCTTCTCGCAGAGCCCGCCGTACCCACCACTTCGAGCGAGTAGCCCCTCGGCGGTATAAGCCCCTCCTCTACTAGCCGCCTATAGATCAACGGCACCCCCCTCCGACAGGAGAAACTCCGCGTGGCGCCCATACCCCAGCTCGTCCACCACCACGGCCCTCCTAACGCCTTCACCATGCTTCTCCAGGAAAACACTCCTGACAGCGTAGGAGTCCAGCGCCGCGCCCCCCGCCGGCCTCAGCTCGCCGCCCACGGTGACTACCTGCCTAGTGGCGGCTACGGCGAGCCCCAGGCTGGCAAGCCTCTTCAGAGCCCCCACTATTACGTGAAACGCCTCCACCCTCCCTCTCCCGCTCTCCTCTCTACGCGGTAGAGAGGAGACCTCGTCCACGGCAACGAGCACCACGCCCTCATCCAGCGCCTTCTCGGCGGCGGTCTCGAGGAGAGCGGCCAAGTGCATGCTCGTATACGCCCTCGCGTACTCTATCCCCTCCAGCACCCGGCGCGGCTCCATGCCACGGTAGGCGGCCATCTCAACGACCCTTTCGGGCCTAAACGTGCCCTCAGTGTCAACGTAGATAACCCTGCCGTCCCTCTGCGCCATCACGGACAGCTGCATCACAAGCTGTGTCTTACCGGCCCCGTACTCGCCGTAGAACTCTGTTATAGCGCCCCTCGGCACGCCTCCGCCCAGCGCGGCGTCCAGCCCCCTCACGCCGGTGGAGATATAGGAGGCCGGCTGCAACGGCGGCGGTGGCTCCGGCCTGGAGTGGGCTGGGTGCCCCACGCCCAGAAGCCTCTCCAACGGGAGGGCCTGCCTGCGTCTACGGCGGCGAGAAGACACAATGGTAAAGGATTAGAAAAAGCTGAAAAATATTTTTGTTTTTTAGCCGTAAAGACTGGCCCTTGTTTACTCCTTCGCTGGGGCTATGACCTTGGCGAGGCGGCGCTTCCTCCAGGCGCTGTACTCGTGGGCGATGATGAACAACACTATCACAAGTATGATGAAGAGCAGCAGCATGCCGAGGAACTCGCTGCTACTCATCTCCCAGCCGGCGATGCTGATGAAGATGTCGAGCTTCAGCTCAGCGGTGGCGGTCTTGCCGCCCTGGACGGCGACGGTGGTGCTGGCGGTGCGGCCGCCCTTGCTGGCGGTCACCTTGTAGGTGCCGGCGGGCAGCTCGAGCTCGACGCTACCGCTACTGTCGGTGGTGTAGGTGCCGACGCCCTCTATCTCGACGCTGGCGCCGGCGAGGCCCTGGCCCCTGCTGCCGACGACGTGTACCACGAGCTTGCCTATCTTGTCGACGGTGATCGCGGCCATCTCCCTGGCGACGGTGGTCTCATAGTTGATGTTGAGGCCCTTCCAGTCCTTCACGGCCACCTTGAGCTGGCCTGGAGGCACCTCGGGTATGGTTATCTCGCCGTTGGCGTCGAGGGTCGCGCTTATCTCCTGGCTGCTACCAGGCTTGGTTATCACGACGGTGGCGCCGGCGAGCGGCGTGCCGAAGGGCGTCTTGAAGCTGAGGATCACGTCATAGACGTCGAGCTTGACGACGAACTCCTGCTTGCTGGTCTCGAACCTGCCCTTCTCAATGCTGATGGTCTGCTGGGCCACGGTGCCGACGCCCTCCCAGGTCACGACGACCTTGTAGGCGCCGTGCGGGGCCTGGCTCTGTATGTCGGCCGGGGTCTCCGGGCTGTACTTGGCGCTCTCAGGTGCAGGCCACTGCGGCTCCGCATTCTTGTTGAGTATTATCATGACGCGGCCGTCGTCCTGCGGCTCGTGATGAGTGACAACCATGTCTGGCCAGGTGATCGTCACCTTGATCTTCTTAAGGGCCTCCGAGCTGAGCGGCTTGCCGTCAGCGTTGACGAGCTTTATCATGCCCACGTAGACGAAGGTCTCGAGGGTGGTGCCCTCGCCTGGCTTGTAGGTCCTCGGCGTGTCGTAGTCGGTGACGGTGTCGAATATCACGATGCTCTTGGGTATCTTGCCGGCCTCGTAGAGCAGGTAGCTGTCACGCCAGTAGACGAGGAGCTGGTACTCGTTGGTGCCGGGCGGCACGTAGATCACGGTGCTACCGTCGTCAGCGGTGAAGTTTATGGCGCTGGGCATGCTCTTGCTGAGCGGGCTCCTGAGTATCGCGGCTACCATGGCGTTCTTGAGCGGCCTACCGGCCCAGTCGTAGACGGTCACCTTGATGGCGCTCCAGCCGAGCTCGACACATATCTGCTCTGGGCAGCAGCCGGTGGGCTTCGGTATCTCGTTGCCGAGTATGTTGTTCCTCTCGCCGAAGACTATGGTGTAGCTCATCGTGTCAGGGTCGATCACGTCCTTGGTGGTGAGGCCGTAGGGCTTGACGAGGTCGTCTATGTTGAGCCAGGTCTTGAAGGTGTAGGACAGGTTGGTGTTGAGCGGCTCGTCCCAGGCGGTGGAGACGTTGAACTTGAAGGCGACTACGTCGCTGTAGACCGGTATGGAGCCTATCGGGGTCTCGGTGGTGCCACTGGTCTTAGGCTTGAAGAGCGCGCAGCCGTCGGCGCCGGTGTAGCCGGTCGCCATGGCGGCGGCACACTCTGGGCACTCGAGCGCCTTAAGGTTGTTGACATAAACCTCTATGGGCTGGTTCTTCATGCCGTTGCCCTCGGGGGTCTTGACGCAGGCACAGAAGCCGTCCATGGCGAGGGTCCTGACCATCTTGGCGGCGCCGCTCCAGAGGGTGAGGTTCCAGCTGCTACCGTCGTAGTCGGGTACGCCGCCTATCCAGGCGGTGCTCTTGTTGGCCCTGAACTCGTACCAGGCGCCCTCATAGTACTTGTACCACTCTGGGTAGAGGCTGGTAGCGTAGTACCTACCACTGCTGTAGTAGGCGAGCTTGTCAGCCACCACGCTGGTCGTGAAGTTCCACGGGCCGACGAGGTAGCCGTAGAGGTAGACCCTCTCGTCGCCGCTACTGAAGCTGTAGTAGTTGCCGCTGAACCTGTACCAGAGCGTTATGTCGAGGTTCTCCGGGGTGTCGGGCACGTTGGGCGTGCCGTACTTGGAGCCGGCGAGGAGCCATATGTACTTGAGGACGGCGCCGAACTTCACGCCGTAGCGGGTCCACTCACGGTCGCGCGGCACGGTGGGCGCCCAGACGGGAACGAGTATGTCGATGACGCCGTTCTTGGCGTTGTCCATGTCGCCCGTGCCGCCGTCGACCGCGCTGAAGGCGTAGTCTATGGTCTCATCGCTGAAGTCGGTTATGTTGGTGAGCTTGGCCCATATGGTCGCGTCGGACTCAGTCAGCCAGGTGGTGTTGATCGCGCTACTGTAGACGAGGGTGAGGTTGAGGCCGGGTACGAGGCCCTTGCCGCCGTTGCTGAGCGTGTAGACCTGGAGGTCGATGACCCAGGTTATGAGCCTGAGCGTCGGCCTGGAGCCGGGCTTGGTGCCTATGAAGTAGTAGAACGGGTGCTTGATCTCTCCGCCCTTGGTGAGGTTCCACTTGTACTTGGTGGCTATGTCCACGCTGGACGGGTGGGCCATCTCCTTGATAGATACCTTGGTGTCGGTCTCGTTTATGCAGGCGAGAGTGTCGATGGTGTCGTTCCAGTCGAGGGCCTTGCTGGGCCTGGGCAGGGTGACGGTGTAGTTGTAGACGACTACGCCGCCGTACCAGACTATGAAGTCATACTGGGCGCCGGCGACGAAGAGGTGCGGGTGCGCCTTGCTGAACTGGCCGCTGGTGAAGATCCACTTAGCCTCGTCTACGCCGTTGCCGTAGTCCTTGGTGCCGAAGCCGGTGATGTTGAATATGCTCCACGTAGCGTTGGTGTCATACTCGCACGGGCACTGCACGGTGCACTCGCTGGGCTGGAGCTCCCAGTAGCTGTCGTTGAGGGCTACGCCTACCCACATCTTAACGCCGTGGTAGGTGGTGGCGTCGAAGGCCTTGAGTATGCGGCCGGCGTGGTCGTCAGCCTCGAGGTAGAAGCTGAATATCCAGGCAGGTATGTCGATGTCGTTGCCGCAGGCGGGCTCTACCTTCTTGAAGATGTAGTTGGTGAGGCTCCAGTTGCCCACGAGGAGGCCGACGTCGTGGTGCTTGACGCCGGTTATGTTGTGCCTGATGTAGGGCGTGTAGTTGGTGGTGTAGAGCTCTACGAGCACCTCGTTGTTAGCGGTGGTGTTGGTGCTGACCTGGAGTGGCACCTTCTCGAAGGTCACCTTGCCGTCACAGTCGGTCATGCCCTCCTGCTCGAAGACGAGCTTGTTGTTCTTGAAGTACTTGAGCTTGACGCTGAGGTTCATGAGGTAGAGCGGGCTGTCGGTGTGGAAGGTGTCCCAGGACCAGACGCGGAAGGTTATGTCGCCTATCGGGAATGTGAAGACGTTCTCGCTGGCGTTGAGTATGTTGCCGTCTACGACTATCTCCTTAGCGGTGCTGTTGGCGGTCGGGTCGAGGAGCACGCCCTTGAAGGCGAGCTGCACCTTGATGGTGCCGCCGGGTACGCCGGAGAGGGCTATGGTGCCGTCCTGGGTGAGGCCTATGCTGACGGTGAGGCTCTTGGAGCCGTCGGGCGTGGTGTAGGTGAGTATGACGCTACCGGCCGGGTCGTCGGTGGCGGTTATCGGCCTACCACAGAGGTCGGTTATCTTGAAGGCTACGTCGTAGACCTTGGCGAGTATGGTGAAGTTGTGTATATAGCACTTGCCGGACTCATTTATGTACTGGAGCGCGGCGGAGGCGTTGAGCTCGATGACGTTGTCCTCGGGGGTCACGTCGACGAAGTACTCGCTCATCGGGAAGGCCCAGAGTATCCTGAGGCTGTAGGTGTAGATGGCGCTGGGCTTGAGGCGGAGGCTGAAGGGTACCGGAAGCAGACCGGGCCATACGCCCTTCCTAGCGATTATTGGACCATTGTTGTCGCCTACGCCGCCCAGCACAGCCTCAAAGGGTGGAAGCTGTACGTGGCCACCGTAGTCGGTTACAGTGTAGAGTGGGTCGTAGCCTGGCGGCTGAAGTATTATCTTGGCGCCCTCGAGTGGCTGTACGGCGGCTATGCCGCTGTCCTTTATGACTATGTCGACGGGCAGGAGAGTGGTGTTGATCTTGAAGGCGCTTACACTGAAGTTACCTATAGAGGTATAGGTCCAGTTCATGTAGCTGGTACCCTGGAAGGGCGCTGGGTTGCTCCAGAGGTAGCTGTGGCCGCCGTAGAAGGCGGAGGCGGTAGTGTTGAACTGCTCGCTGAAGACCTGGATGTTCATGAAGACTACGGTGATGGTGAGGTTCTTGTGGAGCAGGAGCGTGACGTTAGGCAGCCAGAAGAACATTGAGCCTATGCCGGGGTCAAAGCCGTCATAGGGAGCTACGCTAGACGCGTTGACTACACCCCTCCTGACCACGAAGTCGCCGTAGCTGAAGTAGACGAAGACACGCGGCCATATGATCTTGGAGAAGGTTGGGTGCGTGAGGAAGTGGTTAAGTGGCTGGCCGCAGATGTCGCTAACATTGACATAGGCTATGAAGGTGTAGGCGGAGTCGTTGAAGACCACCCAGTGGTCGGTCTCGTTCCCTACGACAGTGACTCCGTAATCGCCGGCGTCAAGGCCGGAGAGGTTGAAGAGTGCCTTATGGCCCTCGTCGATGAGGTCAGTATAGTTTATGCCCTGGAAGGTTACGGTTATGTTGCCGTTCTCGAAGGTTCCGGTGGTGTTAAAGGCGAGCCTCTCGCTGCCGACCCAGACCTTTATCTCGGTGCCCTCGGGGCTGTGTATCTGCCAGTATACGTCCTTGAAGAGCGTGAAGTTGTAGAACTTGTCGATGTGGTAGCACCCAGTGGTGCTCTCGCTGACATCAACCATTATAGTGGCTATAGTGAGATTCTTCTTCGCATAAGCATCGGTGTCACCGGGGGCCTCGAAGATGAGTACGGCGGAGCTCTTCTTGGGGAAGGCTCCGGGCAGGCCGGAGGGGGCTAGGTAGACCTTGAAGTAGGGCAGGTCGTAGGTGCCGGTCTCTGGATCCTTGAAGACGAGCGGGGTGCTCCAGGTGCCGTTGAGGTTGGTTACGGCGCGGAAGGTGAGGGTCCAGGTGAAGTTGAGTACGATGGAGGAGTTGGAGAGAATGGCGGCGGCGTCGGCGGCGCTTATGTTAGCCCTGGTGTATACGAGGAAGGTGTGTCCGTAGGCCTCCCAGAATACGGATATGTTATACCTTCCATTCACTGGCTCGTCGAGCGGGTTCGGCCTGAGCGTTAGTGCGATCTTACCGTAGGCGTCGGTGGTGCCGCTGGCGAATGCCATTACACAGTTCTTACTCATGTTGAAGATGGCTACCTTGACGTACTGGTTGGCGAAGGGCTCGCCGGTGGGCTGGAGTATCTGGATGGTGCTGGCCGTGGCTGGCCAGGCGTACGCTGTGCTGGCCGTCACTAGGGCCAGTACGGCTACTATAGCTACAGCCAATATCAGGTATTTCCTACTCATAGCTCAACCCCTATTCAACCTGGGGTCGATTTTGTGAGACCCGGTAGGCTATATATAACTAGCCGTTTCTAACGTTTAGAACACGGCCACTAACTTGTAATACTACGGCGTAAATTTGAGGTGACGTAAAATGTCTATAGAGTATGACCGGTTAGCCAGAATATACGATGAACTCTACGGCCCCGAACAAAAGCCAAAACACATAGTCATCGCAGCCCTCCTCGACGGGGCAAAAACAATTCTCGACGCCGGCTGCGGAACAGGCATGCTCGCAGACCTTGTACCATATACATATCATGTATGCCTCGACATCTCCGCAGGCATGCTGGGACGCTACGTGGAGAGGCACAGGGCGCTGGGCGACCCCCTTAGAGCCGACATGTCACTACCACCGCTTAGATGCTGCTTCGACGCCGTGGTAGCCGTAACCTCACTCCATGAGGCCCCCGATGCCGTGGACAGGCTCTTCCACCTAGTGAAGCCCGGAGGGCTCTTCATAGTAAGCATAAAAAAGCGGCTCCCCCATCCCCCGGAGCCCCGGGACGCGATCCTCCTGGACTCTGTTGAGGCGGGCGGCGATACAATACTGGTATATGCGAGGCCTGCCTCAGACAGCGATAGCCTCGAGAAGCCTCGCCAGGAGGAATAGGGCCTCGGAGACTAGCGTGGCCCTAGCCTCGTCGACGAGATCCCTGGCCACCGGGTTGTACGCAACCGAGTAGCCGGCCTCCCGGAGCATCGGTAGATCAACCATGCTGTCCCCGACCGCTATAGCTTCTTCCGGCCTAATACCGTGGGCGCCCAGTATCTCCCTGAAAACCCTCCCCTTGTCCATGTAGCCTACCGTAACCTCTACCTCACCTGTCACCATCCCCTTAGACGTGACGAGCCTATTTGCCTCGAAGCCATCGAGGCCCAGCCTCCTTGCGATCTCCTCGACCAACAGGTCTATCCCTGCGCTGAGCGCGAAGACCTTCAGGCCGAGCCTCCGGGCGGTGGATATGAGCTCCTCTGCGCCCGGCCTTAACGCCACGCCACGGAGAATATTTCTCAGCTCCCCTACGTGACGGCCTCTCCACAGGGCGACGTCGCGCCTAGCCCACTCCTCATAGGATATCTCGCCACGCTCATAGAGAACCTTGTTCATGCGAGCCTGAGGCCACACACCGAGATGCTCGTGGAGGTAGCGCCACACGCTGTCGATCCCGGTGAGCACGCCGTCTACGTCCAGTACCAGCGCCTTATAACGGCCCATCCAGCATTACCCTGGGAGAGAGCGTGGAGGGGATAAAAACTATTCTCCTGCAAACCACCATCATATCTTGGTGGATAGGCGTGGAGGGGGCGGGCGGTGCAGGCCCACCTATAGCGGCCACCTCCGATATACACTCGCCCAGATTCCTGCCGGGCTTCCTCCGCAGCCTCGGGGGGACGGGCGATAATCCGGCACTCATACTTCTGGCGGGAGACATAGTTGACAGGGGGAGGTGGCGTGAATGCACCAGGGTCGTGGAGCCTATCATGAGCCGGTGGCCCGGTACACCTATAGTAGCCGTCTACGGCAACGAGGAGTACGACGATGTCAAGGATAAGATAAGGAGGGCTTGCAGCGCCGCTAGGTGGCTCGACGACGAGTATATAGTGGTGAGCCTCTCCGGCCTCGAGGTGGGGATCATAGGCACCCGGGGCGTCCTCGACAGGCCCACTCCCTGGCAGGCTAGGCATATACCCGGTATAGCCGGAATCTACCGGAGGAGGCTGGAGAGGCTTAGAGAGCTTATATCGGAGTCCAAGCGCAGCGACGACATGACCCTACTCCTGACACATTACCCGCCTCGCTCCGCTACGCTTGAGGGGGAAGACCCGAGATTCTGGCAGCAGATGTCGTCGACGCGGCTGGCTAAAATAGTTGAAGAGATGGGGGTAGACGTGGTCATACATGGACACTTACATAGAAGCAGGGTGCACGACGCGGCGCTTGGCCCTAGCAGGGTGTACAACGTCGCTTTCCCAGCCGTAGAGGAGATAAGGATGATACGCCTCGAGCACCGGAGAGGCATCCTAGGATTTCTCGGCTAGGGGGCGGTCAGAAATCGAAGGCCTCGCCACCGGTCAGGCGCGAGCTCTCTCCTCATACCGCCCCAATACCTTACGTGGAGAAGCATTGATTAAGCGTTGCCGACATTACCCCAGCGGTGAGCGTTAAACTCTCCATCGCCGCGCTGAAAAGCCTGAGACGCCATGACATCAGAATCCTCGTCGCAGTAGAGCATGGGATGATAACAAGGGAGTACGTGGAGCCGCGCTTCATAGCCAGGTTCACGGGGCTCGGCGAAGACTATGTCCTGGAAAGACTAAAGGCGCTTAACAAGCTCGGCCTCGTCCAAAGGACCAAGAGGCCCTATCTGGGATACCTGTTGACGAGCAGGGGGTACGACTGTCTCGCCTTGAACGCGCTGATAAAACAGGGTGTCCTAGAGTCGATCTCGCCCACACCACTAGGCGAGGGAAAGGAGTCGGAGGTCTACGCCGGCCTCACACCGGGCGGCAGGAAAGTCGCTGTAAAGTTCCACAGGGTCGGCAGGGTGAGCTTCAGGAAAACCAGGAGGGTTAGGGGCTATGTCGCTGAGAGGAGACATATATCGTGGATATACGAGGCTCGCCTCTCCGCGAGCCATGAGTACGAGGCGCTGGAAAAGCTCTTCAGAGGCGGAGTCTCGGTCCCCGAGCCTGTCGGATGGAACAGGCATATAGTTGTTACAGGGTATATCGAGGGGGTCGAGCTCTTCCGTGTACCGCCCCTCACAGACCCTGAGGGCACTATGGCCAGGGTGCTCGAGGAGGCTGGCAAGGCCTACAGGCTAGGCGTGATACACGGGGATCTGAGCGAATACAACGTGCTGGTCGTAGGTGAGGGCGACACCATCGTCCTCTTCGACTGGCCGCAGTGGATCCCCTCCACGCATCCCCAGGCACGCAGATATCTTGAACGAGATATAAGGAGGATAGCCGGCTTCTTCAAGAGAAAGTATGGCCTAGAGATAGATCCCCGAGAAGTCACCGAAGACTTTTTACGGGGAATAGGGCTGAGATGATGACGATAGCGTGACCCCCAGGCGTATACTGGGCCTAGACATACTTCCAGGCTCCTCACCGGAAGAGGAGCCTCGTTTTGCCGCCGCGGTGCTAGTTGACGAGCGGTTTGTAGCCGAGTACGAGGACGTGGGGCTAGGGGATCTGCCGAGGATTGTGGAGAAGTACGGCGTTGAGGCCATAGCCCTCGACAACCTCTATGAGCTCGCGCCAGACGAGGACAGGCTCGCAGCTTTCCTCAAGAGGAGCTTCAGGAGGATACCCCGTATCATACAGACTACGTTGATAGGCGGAGAGGCCTATAGCATAGAGGTGCTCTGTAGGGCGGCCGGGCTCTGCACGAAGAAGCCTAGCCCCCTGGAAACTGCCAGGATCAACGCGCTACTAGCCAGGAGAGAGGTGGGCTCCGAAGCACTCCTCTTCGAAGAGGAGACGCGTATCACCGTGTCCCGGGGGAGGCAGCCGGGGCAGGGCGGTATGAGCCGTGAGAGGTATAAGAGGAACATCGAGATGCTCGTGCTTAGGAAGACGCGTGAGATAGAGGAGAAGCTCTCCAGGGCGGGGATAGACTATGATCTCTTCGTAAGGAAGAGCGGTGTGGGCCTTGAAGGTGCAACGTTCATAGTGTACGCCAGGCGGGAGAGGCTCTACGGGATAGTGAGGCAGAGTAGAGGCTATGATCTCGTCGTAGAGCTAGAGCCGGTAAGGAGGGAGAAGATAGAGTTTATCCCGTTGAAGGGGGCTTCGCGGAGCCGGGGCAGGGCCGGTGGTAGACCACTCATAGTGGGCGTGGACCCGGGCATGTCGACGGGGATCGCCATACTAGACCTTAAGGGGAGGCCACTCCTCCTTACCACGAGGAGGTGGATAGGGCGTAATCAGCTGGCCGAGATAATCCACCAGTACGGCTCGCCCGCCATTATCGCTACGGACGTAAACCCTCCACCAAGCTACGTGAAGAAGCTAGCAGCCAGCCTCAGCGCGAAGCTCTTCTACCCTCCGCGTAGCCTAAGCGTCGAGGAGAAAAGGGTTGTCGCCGCCAAGGCGTATGAGAAGCTAGGTGTAAGGGCGAAGGACAGCCACCAGCGGGACGCTCTAGCGGCTGCCGTGAAAGCCTTCCAGCACTACAGGGTTAAGCTCGAGCAAGTTGAAAGAGAAGCAGAGAGGCTTGGCATCAGGAGGGGGGTTGAGGAGGCAAAGCTCATGGTGATACGCGGTGTGCCGGTCTCCGAGGCCCTCGAGAGAGTCCTTAGGAGGAGGCTCAACCTAGCCCCTAAGCCGCGTAAAGTGCCTGCCGATCATGGGGAGGAGGAGCACTACGAGGCGGTGATCACAAGGTATAGGCGGGCTCTAGCCGAAATCGCGGGTGAGAGAGACGCGTTGAGGCGGAGGGTGAGGGAGCTTGAGAGCGAGCTAAGGGAGGAGAGGGAGCTGCGTGAACAGTTGCTGAGCCTCCGCGGCTCATTCCTGCTACGCGACAGGGAGTACGCTAAGCTGAGAGCACAGATAGAGGCCCTGAGGGAGAAGATAGGGGAGCTGGAGGCGGAGATCGAGGGGCTGAGAGAGACCTTAGAGAGGTACGAGGCGGCGGCCAGGGCGCTCTACCTTGGCCGTAAAATCCTTGCCCCCAGGCTCTCCGAGGCCAACCTCGATATAGTGGGGGAGAGGGCGGGCTATGTCGTTGTCGACGATGACGCCATCAGAGAAATAGGATACGGCAAGGTGCTAAAGATGCTTAAAGGGCTCGCCCGGCACGATGCCCCTGTAACCGTGCTCCTACATGGAAGGGAAACCAGGAGGATCGAGAAGGCGCTCTCAGGAACCCCTATACCAACTGCACTGCTACCCGAGAGCGCTGTGCCGCTAGGCGATTTCTATGTCATAGCCGCGGAGGAGGTAAAGAGGGTCACGAGGGGGGAGCCGGATATCAAGAGGATACTCTTATCCTACCGCGAGGAAAGAAGAAGGGAGATGCTAGCTAGGCGGCGCCCAGCTAGTAGAGAGTGACGCTGCCCTCTAGAACGTCCCTCCATAACTCGTTTATCGAGTCCAGGTGTTTCTCAAGTATCTCGGCGGCCCTGTGCCTTATCCTGGCGTAGACGTCCTCCGGGGCGTTTATAGATATGTAGCCGAGGAGCGGCTGGTTTATCGGCTTCCCTATCTGGCTGATAAGCTTAACATACACCTCCTCTACGTGGTCCAGCGAGGCTATCTCGTCGGCAGCCCTAAACGCCACGATATTGTATAGCTTGCCGATATGGTTCACTGGGTTCTTGCCGGCCGCAGCCTCGAGAGACATGGGGCGGAAAGGAGTTATGAGGCCGTTGGCGCGATTCCCCCTGCCCGTAGCCCCGTCGTCACCCTGCTCGGCGGAGGTGCCTGTAACCACGAGGTATAGGCCGCCGTGGTCGCCGCGCGATGGGTCGTCGCCGGTGTTCACGTAGATATTGACCCTCTTCCCAGTTATCTCTCCGGCCTTCTCCCTAACAAGCTTCTTTATGCTCTCCTTCAGCTCCAGGTATTCCTCGGTGCTGTTAATGAACCTCGAGACAATAGCTGCCGCAACGGTTAGGAAGATCTCGTCACCCCTCCTCACGCCCATAACCTTCACGTCCTCGCCGATAGCCGGGTACTCCTCCTTCACAGACCTAGAGTTCAGAAGCCGCTCCGTCTCCAACACTAGGCGCTCCGTCTCACTGAGCGGGGCGAAGCCGACGCCCACGGAGGTATCGTTTGAGCCGGGGTAGCCGCCCCTCCTACTATATATGTCTACTAGATCAGCAGAGCCCTTGCCCACGCGGTAGTCGACGATCACGTGGCGCTCCGGGTCGAGGAAACGCATGTTCTCCCTGATCCACTTCTTGGCGGATGAGAGAAGTATCGTGCCGACCGGTACCACGCTCTTCGAGCCGTCCTCCTCCACGACCTCCGTCGTAGCCCTACCCGCGATGAGGATATAGATGGGGTGTAAGACCTCGCCGCCGCCAAAGCGTGGCTCCGCCTGGCCGCCAACCAGCAACACCTTGTCGAGGTTATGGTGTAGTATGGCTCCGTAGTGCTCTAGATAGTACCTGGATAGCTCACGGCTCGCCATCTCCGCTATAGAGTCGGCGATATAGTCGGGGTGTCCTAGCCCCTTCCGCTCCACTATCTCCACGGGGCTTTGAGAAACGGGGATGCCGCTGAGCCTCTCCACAGTGATGTTCCTTCCCGTCATCTCTGCTCAGGGGCTTCATCACCCAGGGATATATTAAATATAGTCACCTATGATTCCTGCTCATAAAATGAGACCTTTTCAGGCTCGACGGAGATGTAGAGTATATTGCTTCCACGGATCAGTATGACCCCATAGTTCTTCAGCACCTCCTTCGTCTCGGAGACCTGCTTGGCGTCACTGAGTATGAGGTTCATGGATAGGTCGCTCGACTCCAGCTTGCCTATATACTCTGTACCATCCTTCAGCTTGACAAAGATTGTGTTCCCGATGTTCTTCTCCAATACTTTTAGTGGGAGCTCTACTCTCGGCCTCATACCATGCTGCACCCTTAAAGCTGGTTCTTCAAGTGAGAGTCAAGCCCATCCGGCAGATAAAAACATATTGGCTGTAGCAGTTAAGCATCCGTGGCCAACAGCAGGTACAGGTGCAGCGTCTGCGGCAGCACCAAGGTGATGGCCAAGATCGCCGGGAAATACTATTGCTTCCAGTGCGGGTCAAAGATAGTTATAAGCCACTCGAGAAAAGTTATAGACGTCTACAAGAAAACAATCGGTGAGAGCTAGTCGCCGCCCTTGTGGCGCTTAGCCTCATGCCTCTTCTTCAGCAGCCTCTCACGGTGCTTGCGCTTCCACTTGTAGTGGTGTGTATACCGGTTCTTTAGCTTGAGGAGGCCGCGGCCCTTCCTACCGCTCCGCGTCTTACCCTTGAACGGCCTGCTGAGATCACGCTTCACAACCTCAACTCTCGGCAGCCTCGGCTCAGGCTCAACCTCCCCACTCCTAACCTTCTCTACCCACTCCTTTATAGCCGCGACGTTTTCCTCGTAGACGCTCTTCCTCCTCTCGTCCACGTAGAGACCGATGAGCCTGGCCTCTCTAACCGTGATACCGGCAGCCTTCACCTCGCCTACGCTGAATCCGCGGCCCACGCGCTTCTCCCTTGGCGGCACGCCGCCGTACTTTCTGAGCAGCGGAACCTTTACGAGCGGCTTTGGCGGCTCGACGTTCTTGGCCACCATCTACACCCCGCCGGATTCATGAAGCGCTAGGTGATATAAACCCTACTTCTGCCTCCTCGACACCATGAAGTCGTAGAGCAGCGACCGCACCTTCAGCACTATGTAGCCCACAATGCCTAGGCCGCCGATGAAGCCGACTATGGCGGCTATGAGCGTCAACTTATAGGCCGTAGTGAGGGAGTAGTCCTCTATGCTCCTGCGCAGCACGTAGAGCATTATTATTGATGCTATAGAGAAGGCGAAGAAGACGAGCACTATTATGTCGATCCTGTCGGTCACCAGGAGATACACTGGCGGTATAAGAGCTAGGAGAGCGTTCACTATAAGAGCTTTTGAGATGAGGCTCGATGTCTCCCTTATGATGTTCTCCCTACGCACGAACACCCGCGACCACCCTGGCTCTAGACACTACTCAGGCCCCTGCTATATTCCCTTTACCCTCATAACGCTGGGAGCCGGGGAAGCAGTATAGAGACCACCAGGCCCAGGCCTATGCCGTAGACGAAGCCGTTCATCATACTCGTGATCCTCCCCCCAAGCCTTACGTCCAGCAGCTTCAGGACTATCGCGGAGAGGGCGACGGCAGCGAAGATCCTCGAGGGGAAGAGGGCGCCCACGAACACGCCGAGAGGGTTCATAAAGTTCACGCCGAGGAACACAGCCCCCTCGCTCACCAGAGGGGTGAAGAGTATCATGTGGGCTATGCTCCCTGCAAGCGCAACCGCCGGGACGAGGAGCCCCATATAGGTGAAGCCCTGGGAAACCTCCGGCTGCTGGACCGCCGGCGGCTGTACACGGTAATACCATGTGGCTATAACCACGGAGAAGAGAGCTACTCCTGCTTCTAGGAGCCCGATGCGGCACTCCTCGAGGGCCTCACTGGAGGTGAGCAGCGTGGAGTAGGATGCTACCTGCGCCCCCAATATCCCCGAGGCTAGGAAGAACGCCATCAACTGCCACCCCCCGGGTAGGGGGCCCACCACCTCGTCTACGCCGTGCATAATTCTTCCGCTGACCATGAGAATCGCCGCGACGGAGAACGATAGGACGCCTGTCTCGGTCAGCGGCACAGCCAGTAGTAGTGGTAAAAGGGATACGAGATATACCACCACCAGGAACGGCGCCTTCTCCTGGAATACAGAGAAGAACACCAGGAGAACTATGAGCAACGCTATGGATGAATAAAACATCCTCATAGGCTTCTTCACCGCCGCCACTGCGTCGCCGGTATACCTGGAGAACAGCCTGTGCTCTACGAGGTAGTAGACCGCCGTGGCGGCTGCCGCCGCGTAGAGGTTCACCGCTATCTTTCCAACATCTATTATCAGCGCCGTCAACGCCGCCCCCAACAGTAGCTGTACCTTGGAGTAGAAGAGGAGCGGTAGCAGTATCACACTGCTATACCCCATCTTTAGCGACACCAGAGCGGTCGCCACGCCCGCGGCCATGCCGACGGCCTCCATCCTGTCGACCTTCCCGGCGGAGAATAGTCTGAGAATGCCGGGCCTCTCTATGTACACTATGCTCTCAAACACGTCTTCGAACGCCTTGAACAGGGCCATCGTTGAGAGGAATACTGAGAAGAGTATAAGCGCGAGAAAATAGGGGAACTCGCCGGGGAACACGTTGTATATCCCGCGCAGCGCGGGCGGCACGTCGCCGCTGCTTCTCAGCATGTCTGAGAGCATGAGGGCTGAGGCATAGAACAGCGGCAGCGCTGCCGTCATCGATACGAGGACCAGGCTTAAAGAGAGGTTCCTCTCAGGTCCTCTACGCCTGGTAAGCGCACGCGCCACCAGGAGCGCCGGAGCAGCCAGGAGGAGGAGTGGTACACTGTACGAGAAGTCGCTCCCAGTGAAGTAGAGTAGCGAGAGGCCGGTTCCTAGTAGGGCGGCGGCCAGGAAGAGCTTCTTAACCCCTATTCTCCCACAGGGCATTTTTCCTCACATCGGCGAGAAACTTCTTGTTCTTCCCTACCTTCCTTTCAAAGGCCGCTAGCACGCTACACCCCTTGCCACCATTCCTGCAGTACGGCAGATATCTCCTACCATGTATCCTCCAGTCTCCAATACTCATTAGCACGCAGCGCGCGCCATGCGAGGTTACGCGGTAGTACTGGCATTCGGGAGCCATATCCTCGACACAAAGTGTGTGGCCGGTATATATGGCTAGGTTTTCAACATCTTACACTTTTTTCACGTAAAAATTAAGGTTATTAGACAGGGTAGTGAGTGTGAATGATAGGAGGAATAAATACGGTGTAATATATGGCTGCCGAGAACATATGTCCAGGCCTCTATCGGGATGAGAAGGGTAAGTTCTACTGCGCATACGCCGGCGGAATAGAGGTCGACCCGGCTTTCATGCCGTGCCTCGCCGAGTACTGGGAGTGCCCCTACTATATAAGCCACAGGGAGAGGGAGGAGGCCGCAGAGGAGCAGGTAGAGGCAGCGGCGGAGGAGGCGGAGGGCGGCGGCGTGGTTGTGGAGGCCCACGAAACAGTGGAGGCTGTTACCGAGACCGCTGAGGCGGCGGCACAGGAGGCCGTGGAGGCAGCGGCAGAGGCCGGGGCTGTGGAGGCCGCACCCGGCGAGGCGAAGCCCGATATCGTGGGCGAGATAGAGAGCATAGCCGGGAAGGCTATAGACTTGAACAGGATATGGGAGAGCTACGACCGTGAGGCACGTGCTCTGATAGAGGCATGGGAGGACGTGAGGGACGAGGCAGAGAAAATTGTGCTGAGCCTGCAGCAGTCGATCGACACATACCTCGGCGAGCTCAGCAAGCTAGAGGTGAAGCACCGGATAGGGGTTATCTCCGACGACGTCTACGAGACACTCCGCTCGGAGCTGGAGCGTAAGATAGAGGAGAAGAGGGAGCTCCAGGAGAGTATCGTGAGGAAGATCAGCGAAACCGAGAGGCTCATACTCCCACACTTCAAGCGCGTAAAAGTCTCCGAGGCCAAGCCGGAGATAGCTAAGCTCCGCCTCGCACTCAGCAAGCTTGAGGAGATGTACAAGTCAGGGCAGATTAGCGAGGACACGTATAGGAAGCTGAAAAACGAGATAGAGGATAGGATCCGTAAGCTGGAACGTGTGAAGGAGGAGGTGGAGTAGCATGGAGGCAAGTAGGCTTGAGGAGCTGTTTAGGAGGGCTGGAGAGCTCTGGGAGCAGTACAGGGAGGCGGCTCTCGAGGCGATCTCCGAGTGGGAAAAGACTAGGATACCTATAGCCGAGCGTGTCAATGTGTTGAGGTCGTTGATAACGACCTATGAGAAGGAGCTTGAGGAGCTGCAGGTCAAGGCTGAGCTGGGCCTCGTCGACGCCGAGAGGGCTAGGGAGAAGATAGCCCGTATGAGCGAGGAGCTCGAGAGCTATAAGGCTGAGCTGGGCCAGCTCATGGAGCTGCTCGAGAGATACGACAACCTCGCGCTCATACATCTCAAGAGGGCGGGCCTGCCCGCGCCAGCCACTGCCGCCGAGCTTAGGCAGCGTCTAATGCAGCTTGAGGAGCTCTTCAAGGAGGGGTTGATAGACGAGGATACCTACAGGAGGATCAAGGAGGGGCTCGAGGCACAGCTGGCCCTAGCCGAGTAAAGTACTACTTCTTTTTGGCCTGTCTTCTTATGAATATCCTTATCTTTCCATCCCCTGCCTCTACCACCCTGAGGTCTCTTAGCGACACAGATCCACGGTTTTCAGCCGCCCTAGCCATCCTGTATGCCAGCTGGCTAAAGTGCTCCCTGCAAAGCCATATCTGCATCTTCCCCGTCTCTATTATCACCTGGCTCGGCCTGCTACACTTGTCGTACATGCATATCGCGTGGTCGGACATCATTACACCAGGATGCTAATGGAGTCGGCGTTATAAGGGTTAGGCGGGGGATCAGGCGAGAATTCTCAGCCCATCTACGAGGCTTTTGGTACCCCTCGTCATCTCCCCCACTCCTCTCTTCGACAAGCAGTGTAACATATTTTCCCCACTCAAGCCACTATTACATGGTGCTGCCCCCTGCTACGCGGAGTAAGCAGCGATACGCCCTTCCTGCCCTCCAAGCTAAGCCTCAGCGGCCTCGACGTGGTCTTCCTACCAACCACTGGGAAGATGCGGGTGCCGCACAGTAAGACGAGGATACACGTTGTAAGGCTTGATGGCAGCGACTATATTGTGGCCACGAGGCCGCTGTACGCTAGCCCGGAGGACGTCGCGGCGGAGGCGGAGAGGCTGCGTGGGAGAGGCTTCAGGGTGGCCGCGTCAATAGTCGCGGACAGGCTCTCAGGATATATGGACTTGCTGGACGCACTCGGCGGCGGGAGCGATATGGTGGAGATAGACCTCGGCCTCTTCTACGCGCTCTACGGTTATAGGAGGGGGTTCGAGAGCTATGCGCTAGACATACTCGAGGAGCTGGTCCCCATCTCCCCCGTGCCCTTGGCGGCCAAGTTTTCGCCGAACATGCCCCTGAGCAGAGAGTTCCTGGGGGAGGTGGAGAAGATAGGGGTAAACATGCTTGTCTTTAGCACACACCCCGTCTACACAGTGGGGGACGAGATATTCCGTGTACACTCGACACACCTCTCACTGATATATGGCTCCATATGGTCCAGCATAGTCTCAGAGGGGCTTAACTCCTCGAAGCTAGTGACCGTCGAGGCTGGAGCCGAAGGCGTGGACCGCGTGTTCTCCGGCATACTCTATGACACGGCGCTCATAATGCGCCACGTAAAGAGTAGGCGCGTCGAGAACAGTTTCCCCACGGAGTGGGTGGAGATACCTGGGGGCGTGTTCCCCGCCGTCACGGGGGACTGGGAGTGCGTCTCGGCCTGCCCACTAGGCGCGTTTAAGGATGAGGCGGGCGGGGAGACCGTAGCCGCGGACCCGGAGGTCTGCGACCTCTGCGGCCTCTGCCTGAGCATGTGTGGGACACACGTCGTGCTGGCTAGGGAGCTTACACCTCAGTAGCCTCCACGTCGCTGAGCCTAAGCCGGAAATACCTCTTAGCCTCCTCCTCACTCCCCACGCCTAGCAGCGACGCCGATAGTGTCTTAGCGGCTTCCTTCACACCCTTCATAAGTGTCGGCGGCTCGACTCCCAGATCGCTGCACGCGAGGCGCCACGTCTTTGCCTGCAGTATCTTCGCGATAAGCATCCTTTCCTGCTCCTCCGGGAGTAGAGGCTCGCTGGAGGTGAGGAAGTAGTGCACAGCCACCTTGTAGACCGCGTCCACACAGTTCTCCAGCGTCATCTCGCTCCACGCGTATGTCAGGAAGCGCACCTTCTCCAGGAGGCCCAGCTGAAGCTCAGCCTGCCTCGATGGGAGGGAGCGTAGCATTAGGTGCGCGGTGTCGACCTCAAGGTCGAAGTATGGCTGCACGAGGCTCCTCACAAACTTCTTCTTGAACTCCCAGGATATCACGTCTATGAAACGCCTGGCCTTCTCGGATAGAGGCTTCACCACTATTACTGTGTACTCGCCACTTATCGGGTTCCTCTCAGGGCTCATATGAACCAGCGTGTAGCCGTTACGGAGCCAGAACCTAAGGAGCTCATGCGTGACGCCGAATCCCGCTCCAATCCAGTCGTAGCCCCTCCTCTGGGCCTCTTCTTCGAGGAGCCGCAAAGCCCTACTGCCAAGCCCTCTCCTCATGAGCCTGGGGTGGGTAGCTATCCGGACTATCCTTAATCCCCGGAGCGACCCGAAGTCTACCAGCTTGTAGTGCTTTATCAGCCTGTCGGGAATTATGTTTCCGAGAAGCCATGCACCCTCGGCTGACTGTATTGAAAGCGCCTCGTCGAGGCCGCCCTCCTCTGCAAGCTCCATGGCGACCACTATCTTACCCGTCCCCAGCTTCAAGGCACGGGGGAAGTGGTGCGGTGCATCCATCATTATCCCGAGGTCGTTTGGGTTATTCCTGTAGTGGGCCATGATGTAGATCCCGAAGAACTGGCGAAGCTCCTCCTCGTCCTCGAGGAAGAACTTCTCGAGATCAGGGGCATAGTATTCCACCTCGCCGCGCTCCACAGCCTCTATGTCCCTGTCATCCAGCTCCGCGGGCTCTGCGTCTAGGAGGAGCGTGTCGAAAACCCACTTCTCAACCGGGTCGCCCGGCGCATAGCGGATCGGCTCCTTCATCTCATACTCGTACACCTCGACCCCCTCCATCGACCTCAGCCTGCCCAGGAAGCGTATCGAGAAGCCCCTCCCGGCACCCTCGTAGCCGTGTATAGTGGACGAGTACACGACCTTGCCGTGTCTCTCAAGTATCGAGAAGAGAAGTGGAACGGGTATACTCGCCGCCTCGTCCACAGCCACCATGTCAGCCCTACTCCGGGTGGCCTGGACCGGGGATACGAACTCGATGTCTATACCCTTAGCCCTGACGGCCGTCAGGAATCCCCCCTCCTCCTCAACCCTTACGCTATGCTTCAAACGTCTGAGAGCCTTCGCGGCGAAACGTAGCACCTCCTGGGCGTTCGACGGGTTAGGCGCCGTCACGAGTATCCTGCACCTACCCTTCGCCTTCCTAAGCCTATGTGCCAGCCCTCCAAGGCCGAGGCCTATCGCAGAGGACTTCCCTCTACCCCTGTCGGCGGTCACCACGAGAACGGGCTTCCGCTCACCAGCCTTCTTGTAGAAGATGGACATCAGTGAGAGAACCTCTACCTGGTCTTGCGTCAACGCCAGCTCATAGACCTTCCTCGGGATCTTGGTCTTCTCTGGTATAAGTAGCGGGGGCGGCATGTAGCGCCTAACCTTCACGGCCGGGAAACGCTTGATGAAGCGCCCCTCATCCACGTCGTAGACCGCTATCCCGGCGTGCAGGTAGAGCTTCTTAAGGAAGCGCCTCTCGAAGAAGTCTCTAAGCTCCTCCACCGTGTGAGGCGGCGTTACAAGGTTAGCCCTAAACCTCGTCACGGTTCTCAGGAACGAGGAGGGGGAGGGCATCAAGAATACGTAGAGGCCCCCGCCCCTTACAACCCCCATGAGCTTCCCCAGGTCGTTCGGCTCGAGGTTGTTTATGAGGTCCATCACCGCCAGGTCGTATGTCTGGCCGAGAACCTTGTCGAGCTCGTGGTACGATACATAGTCTATGTTTAGGCGCCGCCCAGACTCCTCGAGGAGCCTCTCGAAGACATCTCTCCTAGAGGCACCGTCACCATAGAAGGTGTGGTAAGCGTAGATCACCCGCGGCTTTTCACCGATCACAGCGGCCGCCTCCGCGAGAACCCTTGAGGCCGCATCGACTAGGGCCTCGTCATCGTCGCCAGCGAGCACCAGGATGCGCCTGTGATACGCTCTAGCCGCCTTCTCCAGCTCGCCTATCACCTCTTTTAAGTGCTCCTCGGATAGCGCCGGCATCAGAAACCCTGCTCTATTAGATTCCGGGGTTTTATAAACTCCCTGAGAAGAACCGTCGCGTACATACCCTTCCTCAGCCTGAAGCCAACCCTATAGTCCCGGCCGCTGCGCTCGGCTTCGACACCCTCGGGTACAAGGGCGGATCTTCTATAGGTGCCGCTGGACGAGGCCTCCGGCATGCCCTTAACCCGGAAGTCGCCTACGTCGACACCCTCCTCCCGGAGAACCTCCCGCTCCACCTCCCCGGGAACGCCGTGGCTCAGGTTTACGCGGTAACCCACTATGGGTAGCAGGAGGGCCGCCCTCCCCTCATCAACCAGCCTACGCGCCTTCTCGAGGAGCGCCTCGGTTACCAGCACGAGCCCCTTAGCCTCGTGCGAGCCCTCGGGGTAGAGGCCGATTATATCTCCAACATGGGGATAATAGTATGAGAGCCCGTACTCTATCCGCCTACTCAGTATCCTGTTGAACAGGTAGGCCTGGTAGGCCCCTATGAAGAGGCGCCTGACGTAGAGGGGCAGGCTACGGAGCGCGCCATAGAAGTCGCCGGGGTGCTCCACCAGATACCGTATCACATGCCTCTCATGGTGAAGCGATGCAGGGAACAACTCGAGGGCAGCCCTGTAGTCGCCGCTCTCCGCTAGCCGTCGGGCTTCGACCGCCCTCCCATACTCTTTGGGATAAACCCTCTCTACAAGCTCCCTTACAGCATCTCTGTAGCGCCCTTGAACAATGTACTTGCCGACCAGGTGTGTGTTAGGCCTTATGGTCCCAAACCTCTGGTACCCATAGTAGTTTGGAACCCCACGTGCTTCGCCTAGCTCATCGAGCAGGCCGTCAAGCCTCTCGGGGTGCTCTGAGTCCCTCACCCAGATATCGAACACATTCCCATAGAGCATGCCGGGACGCAGGTAGAAGGGCCTACGGAAAAAACAGTAGGCGGAGAGGCGGCCCAGATCGGTGTCTCCCGGCGGCCTGAACTCAGCCGACTTAACGGAGACAAACTGATATGTGACTGCCTTGGCGTCCTTCAAGCCGGCGGTCGAAAGCGTGTTCCTCCTCAGCCCCCACTCCTTCGAGAGAACTATCAGGGCAGTCACGGTATCTATACCCCTCTTCTCGAGGACAAACCACCAGTACCCCTCACCCGTGTCCTCGTAGCCGCACCCTCTACCCGCGACAGCGCCATCTATGGATACCTCTCTCACCACAAAGTCCTCGAGGCTCCTCCTGATATAGCCGCCCGTACCCTCGCCCTCCAGCCCGTAGTACTCTAGCCCGAGCAGCTTGTCAAGCTCCAGCTCCGACTTACGCGGCAACCCAGTACACCAGCTACTCTCAGAGAAGCTTCAACCTACCCGTGATACGGTCGATGCGCTCCGCACAGGCAGGGCCTATCCCCACAGCTGTCTTCGTGCCCGGGGGGAGCTGCGTGAGCCCGGCATCCTCCACTAGGGCCACGGGCAAGCCCTCACCCACCGCCCTCCTATAAATCTCTACGAGCTCGTCTTCAGAGTCGACCCTTACCACTATCTTCTTCTGGCCCTGCCGTAGCCACTCCTCCGCCACACGCCTCTCCCTCCGCGACGCCTCCACGTACGCGCTGACCGCGGCGTGTGCCACCTGGACTGCGAGCTTCCCCCGGCCCATCCTGAGGTCTCTCCTCACCACTATGACCTGCTTCAACTCCAAGGCTCCGGTACACCTAGATGCAGAAAAATGGGGGCAGTATTAGGGGTTATGCGCGCTTATACCCTATCTTTCTGAGGAACTCCACTCTACGCCTCTTATCCTCCTCCCCCTCGACACCGACTGGGGGGAACCCATCTATGACGGCGACAACGCCGCGCCCCTGCTCCGTCTCCGCGACAACTACTTGCACCGGGTTTGCCGTCGCACAGTATATGTTCACCACCTCGTGGACGTGTTTAAGCTCGGTCAACACGTTTATCGGCCAGGCGTCACGCATGAAGACCACGAAGACGTGGCCAGCACCTATAGCCTTAGCCGCCTCGATAGCGGCCTTTACGAGCTCCTCATCGTTACCGTCGTAGCGGATCAGCCTGTCGCCCGAGGCCTCGTTGAACGCAACGCCAAACTTTATCGTGGGCGCCGAGGATACAAGCGCCTCGGCTATGTCCTCCACAGTCTTGATGAAGTGCGCCTGCCCTATAATCACGTTCGCCCCTTCAGGTATCCCTATGTTTACTACAGAACACTTTACCTCCATCAAAAAAAGTATCCGCGTTTATGGGTAAAAAGGTGACCCCCCGGTTTACGACAACATGCGGCGGAACTCCTCGGCAAGCCTCTGATACCGCTCGAGGTCCTCCTTCGTTATGCTGGGCTTAACGACCTCCATAGCCTTAAGGAAGTGCTTCATCTGCACCTTAGTCGGCTTGCCTGCCTCGCGCAGCGCGGTTATCGCAGCCTCCCTGCAGAGCGCCGCCAGATCCGCGCCTGTGTAGCCTTCTGTTTTCTTTGCTATTTCTTTGAGGTCTACGTCTTCTGCGAGTGGCATGCGCCTAGTGTGGACCTTGAGTATCTCGAGCCTGGCCTCCTCGTCGGGCGGAGGAACATAGA